>Ga0134128_10000919_pt1 | contig 39929 bp, 39 predicted proteins | sample KB31754_FD_96462 | JGI IMG/M metagenome (GOLD analysis project Ga0134128, IMG submission 96462) | Terrestrial soil microbial communities with excess Nitrogen fertilizer from Kellogg Biological Station, Michigan, USA - KB3-175-4 | ecosystem: Environmental > Terrestrial > Soil > Unclassified ...
ATCAATCGATCCGCAAGCAATCATGAACACAAACAACAACAAACGATTGCTCTGCGGGCAAGGGCCTTATGCTGCCCTTGCACTTGCCGAAAAAGGTGCTCGATCGACACCCGCCCCATCATGTCAAACATGCACATGATCCAGACGGAAAAACCAGGCCGGCCAATGCCAGCCTTTGAAAGACGAAGAAGGTGGGACCCTTCCTCATCCAATTGGCGGGTGTCGCGGAAAGTTTAATGAGTTAAAAGCCTCTCAAGTTATCAGAGGCCTTGCCGCACCCTTGGCCAGGGTACGGCTTCACTAAACCTTGAACCTCATCATTCACTTGTCAAAGAGCTTATTGCCGACTTTCGACGACAATATTTCCCGCAAAGCGCGGGTGAGTCGACCGCCACTGATGCTCGGCGGACTCATTCGAGCTTTGCTGAAAACTTTTTACTTGTTTTGGAGGACAGTTGCCGGCTCGTCACCAGCAACCCTTCAGGCAGGGGCTGGTTATTGGATTGAGCCGACTAAAACTCGGTGATGAATCAAAAATCCTTCCTCGCCAGTCATTCCATGTCAAACCTCGCCTCGTTCAGGCGATTGGGAAAGTATAGGGAAAGTTTTCGGCTGGTCAAGATGCGAAAATCAAATTTAGGTTCTGCTCAGTCGCATCAGCTAGAACTGCACCGCTAGATTTCTGCTTGATGTAAGATTTTCGCATGACCCAAGTCTGACATATCAGTGAGTGGCAAATGAACGCGGTGGCCATGATTCATGATTCCGCTCCGAGCGAAGCTGATGATGCCACGCTGGAGCGGCGCTTTGCCAAAGGCGATGCCGAGGCATTCGAGCAGGTCGTCGCGCTCTATCAGTCGCGCGTGATTCGCCTGGCCGGCCGGCTGATGGGCTGGCAAGGCGGAGCCGAGGACATCGTTCAGGACGTTTTCCTTTCCGCATGGACCAAATCGCACACGTATCGCGGCGATGCACCACTTTGGAACTGGCTGACGATCATCACCGTCAATCGCTGTCGAACGCACCTGCGTCGCAAGGCGATGCTGGGCCGACTCACGGCCGGATTGATGGGAAGATCCGAGGAATTCAGCCCGGCATCGGATGCGAATTCGCTCGCGGAAGAATCCAATCAGCGCGTGCGAGCGGCAATGGGTTCACTGCCCTCACGAGATCGTGAAGTAGTTGTGCTGCTCTATCTGGAGCATCGCCGGCCTTCGGAGATCGCCAATGTTCTTGGGATCTCCGTGAACGCCGTGAATGTCCGCCTGCATCGCGCCCGCCAGAAACTGAAAGTGCTTCTGGAAGGCGCGGATGGGGAGATGTCATGAACGACGAGCAACTCAAACAGCTTCTTTGCGATGCGGATGCGGCGCTGTCACCTCCGGCAACCGCTCATGATCTGGCGAAGCGCGTACTGCGGCGAGCGCAGCGACGCACGCAGATTCGATCGGCACTGGGCATCGGAGCGGTATTGCTGCTCGCTGGCATCATGACCTGGGCCGCGCTGAGGCCCGATGTTCGACCCAATTTCGCGCAACGGCAGGAAGAAATATTGCCGCGTCATCAAGCATCACCTGGCGTCGAAGCAAAAGTGCAACTGGCGCAGCTGGAAATGGACGCGGAATTGCACCAAAGCGTTGCCGCCGCCCTGCTGCAAGCATCATTGCGCCAGCAGCGTGCGGCGAAGTCCAGGAGATCATTCGTGAAGGCAGCCAATCTTGAGGCATCGTTTGCCGAGACTCGCGATGAAACCGCACACCTCATGATTGTGCAAGCCGATCGCCTGCTGAGCAGGCCTGACGGACGATCGGAAGCCATCGCCACTTATCGGCGTGTCACCGAACTTTTTCCCGCAACGAGCGGCGCTTCCGCTGCCCGTCAGCGCCTGCGAGATCTTCGCGCGTAAGTGCGAACGCTTCGTCGATTCACTTAGGAGATTTCCATGAAACCAATATTGGCCCTTGAACTTATGGCCCTGGTTCTCTTAACCGTCGCCCCCGGCCGGGCGCAAACGACGCAACCCGTGCAATCGAATGATCCGAACGTTCGCGGTGCGGCTGCTCGCCTTAAGATGGCCGAGAACGACTATGAGAAAGCGCGGGCGGAGTGTGCTGAATTGGAGAGCGTGCTGCGGGACCGTACTGGCCGCGTGGACGTGTCACAAAAAGGATTGGAAGGCTACGCCAATCAAGTGCAATCGGAGCTGGATTTGCTAACGCTTCAGGAGATCGGGTCGCGCGCCCGCTCGATAGCGCTACAACGTGAGGTTGCTACGCAGTTGTCCGAAGCCGAGAAGGTGTCGCGCGACGATTCAGTTGCCGAGGAGTTGCAAAAGCTGGTTGGTGCGCGTGAAAAGCAGATGCAACTGGTTGAAGAGCAATTTAAGCAGGCCGTGACAACGGCTGCCGCCGTCCAAGAAGCAACGTCGACCCTTGCCGATGCAAGGGCAAAACTCGCCGAGCGACGACAGACTGTGATCATTAACGCGGGAGGCGATGTCGTACAGGCATTGAAGCGTGAATTGCTGAACCTGAATGTCGATACAGTCGAACGCCAGGCAAAGATGGAATATCTGCAGAAGGAATTGGCCCGGATCAAGCCTGCCCTCGCACAGAGTCGAGACTTCGACCTCCAGCAGCAGATTATCAGTGAAGAGTTGGAAACCGTCCAAATCGCGCGCCACAACCTTGAATCAATGGAAACCCATAGCGGCGATCCTTGGAACCAATTGAGCAGGCCTGCGAGAAGCCGATCGGGGCGGGGCGGAGAATGATCGACGCATGACCATGCTCTCCTGGACATGGTGGACGAGATCGACGCAAGGATTGCTGGCGCGGATTGCGATCGGCGCGGCAATCTTTGCCGTTTTGGCGACGGTCGATCTCGTCCGACATGGAAAGAAAGCAACACGCTGGCGCGAATATCTGTTTCTGGTCGCGGGCGTGGTGCTGGCCTGTGGCTACGGGATCATCAACGATCAGATCACCAGCCGAATTTCGTGGGAATATTTTTATTATGGAAAAGGCCTCGACGACGTGCTGGGCTCACGCATTCCGCCTGATTCCAAGGCGCTTGCTTGGGTTGTTGTGAAGGTCGCCATTGAAGCGACATGGACGGCGGGTCTGATTGTGAGTGTCGCGCTGTTGATCGCGAATAATCCGCGGCCCAATCGACCACGCCTGCCCTATCGAACGTTGCTGAGCCAATTTGGATTCATAGCGCTCATTGCCGTGTGCTGCTCGATCATTCTTGGGATGGTCGGCTATCTCGGTGGCCTGACCTGGATCTCATCCGATTTCCGCTGGCTCGTTCATGAGAGCCTGATGCGGCCGAGCCATTTCATGTGCGTCTTTGGCATTCACCTCGGCGCATATCTGGGCGGCGCACTGGGGCTCATCATTTCCGTGCGAAACGTCCTGGTGAAACGGCGGCGACTCGCTTCGGCATGACTATTTACCGATCGCCCAAGCCGTCCCGATCATTTCAACCGCGGCTTCGGCGGCGCGCTGGCCAGAGTGACCATGGGAGCCGCCGATGCGATCGAGGGCTTGCTGCTCGGTGTTGGTGGTGAGGACGCCGAAGATGATGGGCAGACTTTCGCTGATCGACACCTGCTGAATACCGCGGGCTGCTTCGCCGGCAACGTAATCGAAATGAGGCGTGTCGCCGCGAATGACGCAGCCGAGGCAGATGACCGCCGCGAATCGGCCGGTGCGCGCGGCGAGCTTCGCGGCAATGGGAAGTTCGAATGCCCCGGGCACGCGGAAGGTTTCGATCGATCCGTCGTCGGCTCCGAGTTCTTTAAGACGGTTCAGACATCCGGAAAGAAGCTCATCGACAATCGGGGCATTGAAGCGAGCGGCGATGATCGCGATGCGAGCGCCCCCAGGAAGGGATTGCTCGACCGGCTTGGGGGATTGCGTGCTCATTGTTGAAAAACTACGGATAAGCAGTGGAAAAATAAAGCATTCAAAGGCGCGCGCAACGGCTCGCAAGCGAGCCCGCTAAACTTGCAAGGGAATACGATACGTACTTCCGCGCTGCTTTACCTTTGTCGCGATGTGTCTTAGCTTGACGCATCGATGCTCAAGGGCCTTTCCCGCAGATTGCTGACGCTCTTGCAACTGACGCGCATGGCGCTGGTGTTCACGGCGATTGCCGACAGTTATTGCACGGCCCTTTTGCGCATGAAGGTTTTTGGCGATCACGATGTGCTCCAGCCATCGCGGATGGTCGCGATCGCGGCGATGTCGGTCGGGTTGTACGGCTTTGGCATGAGCCTCAATGACATTGCCGACCGGCGGCGCGATTCGCAGATGGCGTCACATCGGCCGCTGCCCAGCGGACGCGTGGGACTGTTCACGGCACATATCATTTCAGTTCTGTTGGCACTGGGTGCGCTCGGTGCGGCAGCTTATTACTCGCAGGTCACCCACGACTGGTGGAGCTTCTTTTTTGTTGTGTGGACTGGTCTGCTGATTTCGTTTTATGACCTGGCGGGCAAATTTCTGGTGGCACCAGGACTGCTCGCACTGGGTTGCATCCGATTCCTGCATTGCCTGGTGCCGGCTCCGAGGATGCCGGTGCTTTGGCATCCGCTGCTGTTGCTCAATCACGTCACGATTCTGTCGGCCGTCGCATATCGGTGGGAAGAAAAACGGCCGACGCTGACGCGCATTCATTACTGGACGATCGGCGCTGGTCTGGCATTGATCGATGGTCTGTGCATCTATGTCGTTTACTCGCACCATCGGCCGCAGGGATTGAGCCTCGTGCCCGGGCTAGTGGTTCCCGCGGCGGCTGCAATTGTATTTACATTTATCGCACGATACGTGCGGCGACGCAGCCCTACTTCCCGCGAGGCTGGCCAGACCGTCATGCTTTATGGATTGCTCTGGCTGATCGTTTACGACGCCTGCTTTGTGCTGGTTTACAACGGCTGGCTTGCAGCAGTCCTTCTGCTGCTGCTCTTCCCAGCTGCTTATTTTTCCGTGCAGCTCATGCGATGGTGGTCGAAGATTTTGACGCTGTCGCAACGGCCGACGTTTAAGCGCGCTAATGCGTGAGCATAGCAAATCCCCTTTTAGCCGCCCCGCCTGCGGGGCGCGGCCCGCGGTGTGAACTGCGCCTGCGTCTAAAAAGGGTCGAGCGGCGCCGATTTCAAATCCCAGGAGTTGTCTTGCGCTCCACGCGATTCTGAACGCGCCCCGCAGGCGGGGCGGCTAAAAATATGGCGTTTTACGCGGGTTTTATGTGTCGCGCGTCATACCAGCGGAACTCTTTTGCTGCTGGAGAAACGATTGATCTGCCCGAACCGCCCGGCGGCGAAGCACCTGTCCGGTCCAGATGATTTTCCACGTCAGTGGGTGAAACAAGCTCCACATCGCGCGCGGACAAATCAGCACATTGCCCACAGCTCGCGCGAATGACGCGCCAGAACAAAGGATTTTCGCTTGTTTCAAGTCCGCTGCGGCTGCCTGGAGATGGAGATTGACACGCTCCAATCGATTGTAAGCGGGAAGCGCAACGCCATACCGCGCAGTGATGCGCTCGATCTCATCGAGGCGCCCAAAGCTCCCCGTCGCGGTCTTGTTGTCGGCAAGCCAGCGAAAATTGGCCAGCACGCGCGGCAGATAAGCGATCTTGAATCTGCCGGCCATTTTCAGCCACAGGTCGTAATCCATCGCCCAATGGATGGAAACGTCCACGCCCCCCACCGCTTCAAACGCGCGGCGACGAAAGAAGGTTGCCGGCTGAACTATGAAGTCGCTGTAGTGAAAGAGCCGGCGCTTGCTGAATGGCTCGATGTGAACACATTTGCCGATCAGATTTCCGCGCGCGTCGATGTAGTTGGCGTCGCCGTAGACCATATCGACGTCGGGATTCGCTTGTAAGAATTCCATCGCGGCTCGAAAGGCGCCCGGCACATAAGTGTCATCGGAATTGAGCCAGGAAAAGACATCGCCGGTGGCGCTGGCGAAGCCTTTGTTGATGGCATCGGATTGACCTTTATCCTTTTCCGAAACCCATTTCACGCGGGAGCCCGCGCGTTGAAGAACCTCGATGGAATTGTCGGTCGAGCCGCCGTCCATCACCCAGTATTCAGTGTCCGGCCAGTCCTGATCCAGCACGCTTTGGATAGCCGGCGCGAGATAGGCGCCGGTGTTGTAGGAAGGAGTAACAATAGAAAGCTTCAGCGGCTGACTCATGGAGTAGGGGCATTCTAGCGATTTGGAGCCGGAGCAAAACTCGACGAAGTCGAGTCGCGGGCGCTGTCCACCGTCAGTTAAATCATGCTACAATTGAGACATGGTTCTTGCTGTCCCAATTTCCTCTGAAACTGAAGCTGCGCTGCAGGAAAAAGCGCGGGCCGCGAACACAGATTTGACGTCTTATGTCACTGCGCTCATCGAGCAAGCGGCCAAGCCGGCGCTCAGCCTCAAGGAGATCAGCGGTCCCGTCGCTGATGATTTCGCCAAGAGTGGTATGACCGACGACGAGTTTGGCGATCTCCTCGAAGAAGCAAAACACGAAATGCGCGCCGAGAAGCGTGCGCGCAAGAACCAATGAACGGGCCTCTCAAGGTTGTCTACGACTGCAACGTATTTTTACAAGCATTGGGAAATCCCAATGGACCCGCTGGTCGTTGCGTTGATCTTGCGCTAAATCGCGCTGTCATTCTCTATTTCTCACCGCAGGTTCTCGAGGAGATCAGAGACGTGACTTCGCGTCCCAAGCTCGTCAGGAGGTTTAAGATCCGCCCCGAACGCCTGCAGGTTTTGATGGAAAACCTTCCCAAGTGCGGCGTGCTGGTGCCATCCGTTCAAACCATCTGGTCATATGAGCGCGACCCTGACGATGCTCATTACGTCAATCTCGCGATTACTTCTGATGCTCGGCTTGTGGTTTCACGCGATCGAGATCTTCTTGATCTTATGGAACATGCGAACGTTGATGGTCAGCGCCTGCGGCAGGCATATCCAGACTTCAGGGTTCTAACACCGCCTGCGTTTCTTGCGGTGGTTGAGACGCCCGCTCCAGAATAGTTCTTCACGCAACGGCGCGCTTCGGTTGACTTAGCGAATATCCCGCCCGACGCGCGTCGTCGAAGAACATCTGCACGGTTTCCTGCGAGTAATCGTTCAAGTCTTTTCCAAGGAGGTTGAGCTTCGCCAGCAGATCATGCGTGACGGTGATGACGTGGCATCCGATCGCATCGGCCTGGAAGATATTGAGCACTTCACGCGGGCTGGCCCAGATGATGCTTTGCGAATTGAATCGCGATGCGCATTCCACTGCATCCGAGACAATCGGCAGCGGATCGGTGCCGGTGTCGGCGATGCGCCCAGCAAAGATGGAAATGAAACTTGAAGTTGATCCACCCAGAGCGGCGGAGACTTCTTCAACCTGCCGGCTTGTCATGATGGCCGTCACGTTTTGTTGAACGCGGGCGCTGGCCAATCTTCGGATCAGTTTCGTGGACGGCTCTCGGCGCGTGTTGGTCACCGGGATTTTGACGAATACGTTTCGCCCCCACGAAGCGATTTCCATCGCCTGCCGTTCCATCTCCAAAAAATCGTCGGCAAACACTTCGAACGAGACCGGCTTGTCGCGAACGATGCTCAGCACGTCCATCGCGAAGGCGCGATAGTCGGAGACCCCCGCTTTCCGCATCAGCGTCGGGTTGGTCGTGAAGCCGGCGATGAACGGCTGGGCGTTCATCTTTTCGATGCCGGCCAGGTCTGCGCCATCGGCAAAAATCTTGATGCCAAGCGATTGGAGATCGGCCAAAGGTCCTCCGGGACGCGTCTGATCGCAAATCACACCCGGCGAGCCGTTACGCGGCATCAGCCAGCACGATCTGCGCTGCTTCCATCAGATCGGCGACTTTGAAGTCCGGCTTAATCCGATCGCAACGGCTATAAGGGCGATCCACCAGAAATGTCCGACAACCTGCTGAATTCCCGGCTAAAACGTCGCTTCCGCGATCGCCGATCATGAAGCTCTGGTTCAGATCGATGCCGTACTTTTCCGCGGCTTTAATCAGCAGGCCCGGCGCCGGTTTTCGACAGGCGCAATGGTCACCGGCATCGTGAAAGCAGACATAAATCGCATCGAGCGGCAGATGGCGCGCGAGAGCGGCATTCATTTCCTCAACTGCATCGCGAGTTTGCGTGCCGCGGGCCACATCGGGCTGATTGGTCGCGACGACCAGCAGATAATCATTTGCCGCGAGCATTCCCAATGCTTCGGGGACGCCAGGGAGAATTTCCAATTCGTCCATGGTGTCAGGGGGATGCGCGACACCATCGCGGACGAACGTGCGAATCAGCACGCCGTCACGATCGAGGAACATGGCGCGACGTTCGACCATAATTTACTTACACCTCTCAACAATCCCGCTCGAACGAAAACTTGCGCGTTCGTCGCGGCTAAACTTGGCTTCTCAAATTCCTCGTCCCTCTCACGCGGCGATTGCACTTTCCCAACGCGTCGCGTTCGACTTCAGCGCCGGGTGCGACACGAGCAGATGCCAGATGACCGATTGAAACGCCTCGGAATGAGGCGTGACTGTCTGGTTATTAACCGTTGGGACGATCACGCAAGCATCGGCCACCTGCGCCGTATATCCACCATCGCGACCAACGATGCCGACGACGGTTGCGTGGACTTCCTTGGCATATTGCAGGGCGCGGACGAGGTTCGGGCTGATGTTGCGATCCAGGTCGCCGCCGCCGACGGACAGGACCATCACCAGATCGCGGGCATTGAGTCGGCTTCCGCGCAGCCATTGGGCGAAGACGGTTTCCCAGCCTTCGTCGTTGGTGCGCGCAGTCAATTCGGAGACATTGTCGGTGGGGCAGTAGGCTTCGATGCCGCAGATTTTGCGGAAATCATTGACGGCATGGGAGGCGTTGGCCGCGCTTCCACCGACGCCGAGGATGAACAGGCGCCCGCCTTGGCGCCCCACGTCCTGGAGCTTGCCGATCACGCGGTCGATGGCGGCTACGTCAATCTGCGAAAGGATTTCGGATGCTTCGGAGAGGTAGTGCTTTGTGAAGGACATAGGGGCCCTCGTACTTCGATTACGATCTCAGATTCCAAATCTCAGATTTCGAATCTCAAATCTCAAATTTGAAATTTCAGATTCGAGGTTTTCTTCGGCGAATCAGCCTGCTTTGGCTAACGGCACGTTCTCAACCACTCGGCTCAGATGCTGCCTGGCTTCTTCAAGCGACTGCGGCGTACCAATTTCATAAAACCGCTGCGTCACTTCGTAGCCGACCATCCGCCCTTCCGACACCAGCACCCGATACAGATCGGCAAGGTCGGAGGGCCGATTGACCAGCAATCGCTCAAGAGCCTGGCGGCGCAAAATCTGCACGCCATAGTCGATGTAACGCATACCGGGCGATCGATTTTTCTTGTCGTAGCGAGCGAGCTTACCTTCGCGGAAGATGACGTTGCTGCGGTCCCAGCGGTCTTCGTTGCGGATGACCGTCATCAGCCCGAGGGCATCGACCTGCCGCTGAAAATGGGACAGCACTGCGCGGTAATCGATATCCATGTACGAATCGCCGTACATGACCCAGAACACGTCCGACAAAAGTGGGAGTGCGCGGGTGATCGCTCCACCGGTGCCCAGTAGAGCCGCGCCGTCATGGACGTAGGAAAGCTCGACGCCAAATCGATTGCCATCTCCAAGATGCTGCTCGATCTGACCGCCCAGATGGCCCAGGCACAAGACGATGCGACGAATTCCATTTCGCGCCAGCAACTCGATCTGATGCTCGATGAACGGCCGGCCAGCGACATCAATCATCGCCTTCGGCACCGACTGCGCAATGGCTCCTAACCTGGTCGCGAGGCCACCCGCCAGAAGCGCCACCGGCACCGACTCAATTTGCAGCGATTCAAATGTCATCTTCGATTGATCCACCTTGCATTGCGCGGCACTCTTTATTGAATGACCGCGCGCGTACCTTCGAAATCGAACCGGAATCTCACTTCGCGCAGACCCGCTTCGGTCATGGCACGCCGGAGACGCGGCTTATCATTCGCATAAAACATCAGGAATCCGCCGCCGCCGGCACCGATGAGTTTTCCGCCGACCGCGCCATTTTTCATGGCCATTTGGTACCAACGATCGATCTGTGGATTGCTCATCTTTCCGCCGCGCTGTTTTTTGTGTTCCCAGTGGACGTTCATGAGCTGGCCAAAGCGCGACAGATCGCCCTGCTCCAAGGCCGAGCGGCTCTGGAAGCCCAGGTCCTTGACGAAATGGAGATTGTCGATCATCGCGGCATCGGCCTCGCGGCTGCGCGAATCCTGCTCCTTTAGAATCTCCGAAGCCGAGCGACTGAAGCCCGTGAAAAACAGCAGCAAATTGTCTTCCAGGTTGTAAAACGTCTCGGGCGTGATCTTCAGCGGGCAGGCTTCCACCGCGCCGCTGGGAAGAAATTCGAAGCAAGCGAGCCCGCCATACGCGGCAATGTACTGATCCTGTTTTCCCACCGGCTCACCGAGCTTTTCAATCTCAATCTGGCACGCCTGCTCGGCCAGCGCCTGCGGATGCACAATATTCTTGCGATAAATGTGCAGCGCCTTGAGCAGAGCGGTGGTGAAGCTGCCGGATGATCCCAGCCCTGTGCCGGCCGGAATGTCGGCCATGCTGGTGATTTCTAAATGTGGCTGCTCGACGCCCACCAGCTTCAGCGCTTCGCGCACGATGGGATGCTGAACCTCATCCACCTCCGCCACCTGCTCCATCTTCGAATATTTGACGATCAGCCCCGGCTGAAATGTCTGATGGAGCGTGATGTAAACGTACTTATCGATCGCGCCGGCAATGAGAAACCCGCCGTGCTTCTGGTAGTAGGAAGGCAGATCGGTGCCTCCTCCTCCCAGAGAAATTCGCAGCGGGCTTCGGGTGATGATCATGCGGGTTGTGCTCTCAATTCGTCAGCGCGAAAGACTCATCGCCATGCTCGAGGAAGGAACATGAGAATTTGGAGAGGCATTTGAGTTATCGGCCGCTTTCGATTGGCGATAAAGCTCTTCCACGGCCTGCATCGCCGCCATCGCATCCTCCAACGATCCGCAAGGCGATTTGCGATGTGCGATGCACTCAGCAAAGTGCTTCCACTCGGCCGCCCAGGAAGTGTCTTCGCCGGGATATTCCCAGATGGTGGTCTGTGGAGGTCCCATTTGCGGCAGCATTCGGTACCAGACGAGCCGCTCGGTACCATAACTTCCGCCGAGCCCTTCGATGTGCAGCTTCCCATCCCGCCCGTAAATCTCCAGGCTGAAAAGATTCTTCCATTCGGTGCAGCTCGCATGGAGCCAGGCCACTTGGCCCGCCTCGGTCTTGAGCATGACAAAGCCATTGTCTTCGACTGCCCAGTTCCAGAAAAAAGTGCCGACGTGACCGGCAACCTCAACAAAATCGCCCAAAAACCAGCGGGAAAGATCGATCAGATGAACGCCCTGATCCAGCATCTCTCCGCCGCCGGAAATGGCGGGGTTTCCGCGCCATTCGGTCTCCATACCCAGACGGCCGCCATGACCATACCGGCCGCGGATGAACATCAGCGGGCCGATGGCGCCTTGATCGACCAGCTCGCGCGCTTTGAGCAACGCAGGATGAAAGCGATGGTTGAATCCTGCTTTTGCGATGAGGCCGGCTCGGTTTGCTGCTTCGATGACCGGCGCAAGCTCGGCCGAATTTCGAGCGGCGGGCTTTTCAACCAGCAGATGCTTCTGGGCCTGCGCCGCCGCGAGCGATACCTCTGCAAGCGCATCATTGGTCGTTGCGACAATGACTGCATCGATGTCTTTTCGCGTAACGACCTGCCGCCAATTAGAGGAAGCGGCGCAGCCCTGATGCGCCATTGCCAAGGACTGCGCACGATCGAGCACCACGTCAGCACATGCGACGAGCGTATCCTCGCCCAGCGCCTTGGCGCGCTTTCGCCCGATCAATCCACATCCAACAATCGCAACCCGCATCATTTTCCTCTAGTGACCTTCAGCTCACCCGCCGAAGCGTGAAAAGCTCCGTCTTTTCGAGCTCGTGGCGTCGCTGATCGAGCCGTTCCCAGTCATCCCAGACGGCGCTGATGAGCTTTCCGGTGATGCCATCACTGGCGGACGATGCGAGCCAAGCCACGAGTCCCGCCGCGCGAGTCGCATTTGTGCCGCCCTCTTTTTGACGTTTCAGGGCCGACTCGTATTCGCGCCGGGCTGCATTGGGGCCAGCAGCGATGACTTCATCGAGCATGCGTGTATTCATCGCCCCGGGCGATACCGCATTCACATCGATCCGGCTGTCGCGCAATTCCTCAGCCAGCGTTTCCGTCAATCGCACAAGAGCACATTTACTGGCGGCATACGCCGAGAAATCGGGCCTCGGCGATGTCGCGCCGCCGCCGGAGATGTTGATGATCTTCCCACTGCGCTGACGTCGCATGGTTGGAATCAACCGCTGCGCGAGTCGCGCCGGCGCAAAGACATTGACGTCAAACACCGCTTTCCATTGCGACCAGTCAGCTTCTTCGAAGCGCCCAATGGGTCCTTGAATCGCGGCATTGTTAATGAGAATGTCGATCGCCGGCCATTGCTCCAGCGCCCAGTCGGCCAAGGCATCCACTTCGCGTTGGACTGTGAAATCCGCGCGAAATACTTGAACAGTCGAATCGGGATGACATGCGATGATCCGCTTCGATGCTGATTCCAGTGCTTCGCGATCGCGAGCCGCAAGGGCGAGCGACGCTCCATCAGCCGCGAGGCGCAGAGCTATCTCCAACCCGAGCCCGCGCGAAGCGCCGGTCACTAAGGCGACTTTTCCAGCCAGTGGTTGTTTCATCGCAACCTCATCTCTCATCGCGCCTCGAACAGCCATGGATTGGCCTGCAGGTAATCGACCGTCTTGATCACCGCCTGTCGAATGCTCAATTGCGGCTTCCAGCCGAGCTGCGTGATCCGCGAGGTATCGAGGTAAATGAACGGGCTATCGCCGATCCATCCGCGCTCGCCCCCGGAATAGTCGCGACGAGGCTGAAGGCCGATGCGCTCGCAGATCCAGGAGAGCGATTGATCGACGGTGCAATATTCCGGTGCGCCCAGGTTGAAGACATGCACACCCGCGTCGATGCGCTCAATCGCGTGCAGCATCGCGCTGATGCAATCCTGGACGTACAGATAGCTCTTTCGCTGCTTGCCGTTCCCGAGGACTTCAATGCGCGTTGGATCAGCTTTGAGCTTCCGCAGGAAATCGTACACATGCCCATGCGAATAGCGCTCGCCGAGGATGGAAACGAAGCGAAAGATGCAGGCTTTGAAGCCGAAACCCGCGCAATAGGCGCTGATCAGGCCTTCGCCAGCCGATTTGCTGGCCGCGTACAGCGAAGTCTGCACCGGAAAAGGACAATCCTCGGGCGTCGGAAAAACGCTGGGTTCACCATAGACCGAGCCGGTGGATGAAAAGGCAATTTGTTTGATACCGGCCTTCCGCATCGCCTCCAGCACGTTGTGCGTGGCAATGGTATTCTGCTCCAGATCGCGGGAAGGATGATCGGTACCAAATCGCACATCCGCGTTGGCCGCGAGATGGAAAACCCAGTCATGCCCCTGGATGGCGCGATCGAGCGATGATGCATCAAGCGTGTCGCTCTCAATCAAACGGAAATTCCGCTGCGCAAATGCGGACTCGATGAATTTCCGCTGTCCGGTTGAGAAATTATCGTACGCCGTCACGGCATGACCCTGCGCCAGCAGCCGATCGGCGAGATTGCTCCCGATGAAGCCCGCGCCGCCGGTGATGAAGTAGCGGGTCATCGACTTCCCCTTTCTCCAACGGGTACGTGAAGCAACCCGCTAGTAGCGGCTAATTCCCTCTCCCGGTACTCCGGGGGAGGGTTAGGGTGGGGGTCTTCTGTCATCCCCCGATAGATCGACCCCCTCCCCAACCCTCCCCCGGAGTACCGGGGGCGGGAGGCAAAAGACAGCGCCGATTGTGTCATGCCCCGCTTTCCAAACATCGCGCGGATGTGCTCCAGCCGCTGATGCTGGTCTGGCGGCGCGCTCTTGGCGATTTCCGCCTGATAGTCAAAGGCGAAGGCACAGTTGATGCCGACGCTGAGAAGTACGAGTAGCGTCAACACGGCGGTACGCAACGCTGCGGAATTGGCACTCCCCTTGCGCCGCTCCAGCTCCGCCATCCCAAACGCGCCGGCCAAGACGAGGACCGGAAAGAAATCGTGCAAATAGCGTTGGGTGATTCCGACGGTAACCAGCACGACGCTGGCTCCGATCAGCAATCCTGCCGCTGGAAGGCGGGCAGCGCTCGCTACCAAATTTCCCTTACGTGCGATCGCGAGCCCGCCGAAGCAGGCCAGCAGGAACAGCGCCGGCATGCTTACGGGAATGCTCGAATGCGGCTCGACAATGTCGATTGCCGAACCGGGTAAGACCGCAACGCGCTGCGTCAAATAAATCCAGGGAAATGCGCGATTCGTGTCGAAACCCGCTACGCCAAAATATGCCGCAATTCCGGTGGGCAGATTCGCCGCATGAATCTGGCTGCCGCCGGTCAATTCCATCCGCCGGGGTTCCATCGCGTAGGGCAGGTAGTACTTCAACGGCACACCCTGGAACGTACCAAATTTCGCGTAATTGATGCCGCAGAAGATGCCGATTCCGCAGGCAACGATGCCACAAGCCAGCAGACCGCGCATCGTATTGACACGCGAACGAGTGCGAATCGATTGATACAGCAGATAAAGGGTCGTAAGACCAACTGCGAGAATGGCCCCGGCACCAGCTGTCGGACGAGACAGGAATGCGAGTAACGCGCATAAACCCGCGAGACCGATCGCTGCAATCTGCCCGGCCTCAAGGTACCGAATCAGGTAATACCCAGCCATCAGGGCAAAGGTACTTCCCCACATGATCGCTTCATGAAAGGTGAAGGATCGGCTGATGATGAAGAGATTGGTCGATCCGATGCCGACGGCGAGCAAAAACAACCAGTCATGCCACAAATGGTGCGATGTTTTAGCGACGTCATCACCTCGCCTCGCCAGTGTCAGCAAACGTTTCGCATAAACCAAATTCAGGAAGCAGGCCACCAGCGTGGCCAGCCGGCTCCACATGCCGTCCATTTGCGGAGCGAGCAGCAGGAATGGGATACGAAGCAGCGCCGGCGTAATCCCAAAATACCCGTAGAATTTTCCATCCCGCTCGAAGGCCTCATATCCAATCGCCTCCGGCGGCACATCAAGATGCCCATGCAGCATCGCCCGCGCCTGCGCGTCGTAGTAGTCGCCAAATCGATCGACGACAAACAGATGCCCGTTGCCCCAGGTGATGAACCAGAAGCAGACTAGCAGGCAGATCGCAAAAGCTGGCAGAATGCAGAGCAGCTCGGTCGCCGCTACGCTACGGCGCGCGCGACCAGACGAAGCCTCATGGGACACGGATGGAATTGGATGAGCCGCTACTGTCATACTTCAGGCCGAGTCGATTCTGCTCTCAGGCCTGATGGAGTCGGCGTTCGCGGTTAGTCGAAATGAATCTTCCGTCGCCCCTTTATTTTCGGACGTGAGGAGCGCGCGCCGCGTTATGCAGCTTGTCGTACTTCAACGCTGGTACAGGGGAGTTCTGCCGACAGGTCATATTTCATCCTCCGAATCCGCAGCAGATCGCGGGCATTTTTCCAAGTTCCGATAATCGGGTTATATCGGCTATCACCGTCGTCGCGCCAGCAGACCCCGACTTCCTGGATGCGCAAGTTCAGCAGCCGCGCGAGGCGCAGGATTTCGACATCAAACATGTACCCATCGACCCGCTGCAGCGAAAACAGCCGCTTGCCGGCTTCGCGCCTGAAAAACTTGAACCCGCACTGCGTATCCCGGATGCCCTGAAGGCCGATCATCTGCCGCATCACCGCGCCGAACGCCCGCGACCCCCATCGCCGATACATCGGCTGCGGCACCTGAATCTGTGTCTCACCCATCCTGCGCGACCCAATCACCACGTCGGCCCCACCCTCCAGATACGGCAGCAGTTTTTTGAGTTCTTCGATCGGCGTTTTATAGTCGGCATCGATAAACCCGATGATTTGACCCTCGGCATGGAAAACACCCTGTCGCACGGCTTTTCCCTTGCCGCCGCGCTGAGCAGATCCGAGTACAATCCAGCGCGGATCGTTGCCCGCAAATTCCATGGCTCGCTCGCGGGTGCGATCGGTTCCGTCGGCACAAACGATGACCTGATAGCTGTAGGATTGGCCATCGAGAAATGCCTTGACCCTGGCGAGGGTGCCGGCAATCGTTGCCGACTCGTTGTAAGCCGGCACAATAATGCTGAGATAGGGCGATGAGTTGTCCGACATAAGGTTCGACGCTTTGCTGTGAGATCGCTCGGTAACGCGGCCGATTTGTTTTCTTCTATCGGCTCGAACGCAACAGAATCCCCGTAACTTCGAGGCCCCATGCTCGACCCTTCACTGTTTCCCCAGGCCATCAACACCATCCTGATCACTCAGCTCGATGGACTGTCCGACATCATGCTGGGAACGATGTTGTTATCGGGCCTGCATCGGCGCTGGCCAGGCGCCTATATCAAAATGCTCGTACGCCCGCAGATGGCGGCAGTCAGCAACATCCTGCCCAAGTGGGTGCGAGTCATTCCGCTGCCTTTTGATCCGCGCGAGCCGGTTGCGGGGCGCGAAGAGATGCTGGCCGAGCAGCTTCGGGCCATTTCTGAAGATTGCCAGGCCGACATCACGCTGCTGGCCGAGTTCGATCGCGTCTGGGCCAGCGAAATCCTGGCCAACATGGCCAGTTCCGATTTGATCGTCGCCTTCAATGGGCCCAGCGGCATGAACCCGGCCAATCGAGCCGTGGCCGATGCGCTGGAAGTGGACATGTCGGAGCCCTGGCAGCGGCTCGCAGTTTATCCGCATCAGCCTGAGATCGAGAAATATCGCGCGATGCTCGAAGCCCTGGGACTGGATCCGGGCGCGTTTCTGCCCGGCGGCTTTGTGTTGCGCACGCAGGATCAAAATGCCGCCGACAAAATCTGGGCAGACACGGGTCTGAAAGGAACGGAGACGCTCCTGCTTTCCCCCGGTCGCGGCCCCGATCTTTCGCGCACCCTCGTGCCGGCAGTCTGGTCGCGCTGGGCGGCACATCTGAGCCAAAAACATTCGGTCCTGATCGTCGGCAGCGAGGTCGACAAAAACGCAATCGATGCGATTGTCGCCGGTGAATTGCCGGCGCAGGTCAAGCACATCGTTCTACCCAATGACCAACTTGGAACACTCACAGCCCTGATCGAAACCGCTTCGGCCTTCATCGGTTCCGATGGCGGGCCAATGCACATTGCCGCGGCACTGGGAAGGGCAACGCTCGGAATCTTCGGCGGCGGCGATCGCGGACAGCGCTATCTGCCTATCGGAAGAAAGGCTGCGGCCGTCCGCATGCCCATCTCCTGCTATGGCTGTGACTGGGATTGCCCCTTTGATTCTCGGCTCTGCCTGTCGCACATGCCCATCGAACTTCTGCTTGCCACCGGCGACGAATTCGTCCAGCGCTATCGCGGCACCAATACTTTTCACGAAGCGGCGGCACCGGACGTTTATGATCTACCTGCCGCGGCAGACCTGCCGGTCATGATGCTCGGGCCGATCATGCGCATGCACCGCTCCATGCACCAGTTCCAGAAGGAAGTGCGCGATCACCAGGATTTCATGGCTCGCGTCAATGCCGATCGTCAGGGGCGAGTCTCGGAAATGGGCGATGCGCTGAGCAGCATCACCAACATCCTCTCCGAAATGGCCCGCCAGAATCGCACCCGCGACGAAACGGTGAACCAGCTCAAGACGGCGATGTCGATTCTGGCGCAGCAGACTTCCGGGGTACCGAGGGCACCACGCGGTGCGTGAGGGTGCAACATGGATGAGCTTTGTAGAAGCACCTCACTTTAGCCGCCCCACCTGTGGGGCGCGTCTGGTTGACGCCCCGCGCCGCGCAGTTCTCGATCTTGAATGACATGCATCTCGACGCTCTTTGATCGCGTTTGCTTCCGCGCCACTGGACGCGCCCCGCAGGCGGGGCGGCTAAAGTGAAGAACTGTGATTGTCGTGCAAATTTACGATTGGTTTCCTTCTCAAAGCTTCCTTCCGAACTCCTCCAATTCCCGATCTGGATTGACTTTGTTCCATGCGTATGATGCAGCCCCGCATGGATCAAGCACTTGGCGAACAGACTGCACCGCGCACGATTCTGGTTTCACGACTGGATGGTTTGGGCGATGCCGTGCTCGGCTCGACGTTGCTCTCGGGGCTGCATGCGCGCTGGCCCGAGGCGCGCATCCTGCTGCTGGTGCGCCCGAAACTCATTGGACTTCACCAGATTCTGCCGGCGTGGGTGCAGGTGATTTCGCTGGGGTTTGATTCTTACGCGCCGGTGCAGGGCAACGAGGAGCAGATTGCCAATCTGCTGCGCGAAGTCTCGCGCGATCTTCACCCGGATCTGATGATCCTCTCGGAATACAACCGCGCCTGGGCGGCCGAGATGCTGGCAATGCTGTGCGGCGTGCCGCGCGTGATGGCGTTCGAGAATTGCACCGGCCTCAATGTTGCCAATCGACCGATCCGCGAGCGATTGGGCCTGCCAAAGCCGCAAGGCTGGGAGCTGGTCAAAACCAGCTACGAATGGCCGGAAGTGAAAAAATATCACGCGATGCTTTTGGCGCTTGGCATCGATCCGGCTCCACATCTGCCAATCGTTCACATGCAGGCGGAGGATCGCAATGCCGCGGCGGCTTTCTGGAGCGATAGCGGGTTTCCTCCCGGCAAGGCGCCGCTGGTCCTGTTTCCCAGCTCGGGCGATGGGCTGCTACGAAGCCTGCCGGCCGGCGCCTGGGCGCGCTGGGCCGCACATCTGGCGCAGCGCCGCGATGTCGTGCTGCTGGGGAGTGAAACCGATGCGCCGGCGCTGGAGGCCATTGCTGCTGCCGGGCTTTCGCAGGAGATCAAAAGATTAATTTTGCTGGGCAATCGGCCCGGATTGCTTGCCGGTGTCCTGGAGATGGCAAGCGGCTACATCGGCGCCGACACCGGCCCGATGCACATTGCCGCTGCCTTGAACCGTCCGACGCTCGGAGTTTTCGGTGGAGGAACTATTGGCCGCATTGGCGCCGGGTCAGACCCGCGCCGGTTCCTGCCGGTCGGAAAGAGAGCGGCCGCGATCAGGATGCCACTGGGCTGCTTTGGCTGCGGCTGGGAATGTGCTTTCGACCAGCGGCTGTGCCTGACGCACATGCCGATCGATCAGGTGATCGCCAGCGGCGACGTGTTCGTGTCGGAGTATCTCGATGACTGCGAAAATCCTGATCCACTCTCGCCAAGGATTTTCGATCTGCAGCCGCCGGCCGATCTTCCGCTGACGCTTCTGGGGCCGATCATGCGCCAGCACCAGCAGTTCCTGAAGCTCAATCACGACATCACGGAGCATCACGATTATCTGGAGCGGATCCTGGCCGACATGACGCGCCACAACACCGCGCGGGACAACGCCATCCAGCACATCAACAACGTGCTGGCCGAGATGACCAAGCAAAACAACGCCCGCGACGCGGCAATCGCGAAGCTGGGGCGATGGTGACCGGCTCGCCTCCCATTGCTGTTTGCGCCAAGATCGCCAAGGAGCCAAGAACGCCAAGAAATTAATCTTGTATCTTTTTCCTCGGCGCACTTGGCTACTTGGCGATCTTGGCGCGAAACCAGGTGAGAACGCGTAACATTCATCATCCATGCACTGGAGTTACCTCACTCTTGCCGGCATTTTAGTTCTCGCGGGACTGCTGGTGGCCGGCGTGACGATCGGGATCATGGCGGTCTCCATCCTGCGGCCGCCTCGCATGAGCGACGGCAAGGCGCTGTGGGTGCTTCGGCGGATGTCGCCGGGCGATGTGGGGCTGCAATTCGAAACCGTCTGGTTCCAGGTCCGCGACGAGCGATCGGGAAGCAAAATTTCCATCGCCGGGTGGTGGATTCCGTGCGCAAATGCGGAAGGGCGATGCGTCATTCTTCTGCACGGATATGCCGACGCGAAAGTCGGAGCGATTGCCTGGGCGCCGCTTTGGCATGAGCTAGGGTTCAACATCGTGGCCATCGATCTTCGCGCGCATGGCGAAAGCCAGGGAACGTATAGCACCGGTGGCTACTGGGAACGGCATGATGTCAGCCAGGTGATCAACGAGATTCGCGCTCAGCGGCCGGCCGACACGCAGAAGCTGGTGCTGTTTGGGGTGAGCCTGGGCGCGGCCGTCGCGGTTGCAACTGCGGCTCTCCGTGACGACCTATCAGCAGTCGTTCTGGACAGCCCTTACAATGACTTCTGCGATGCTGCGATGGCGCAGATGGATCGGCTTGGCGCGCCGGGGCGGCCGTTTCAAATTGCCGCCTTGTGGCTGGCAGGGAAATTGGGACACGCGGATTTTGCCCAGGTCCGACTTCTCGATTTGTTATCCAACGCGCGAGCTCCGGTCCTGGCAATCCTGCCGGAAAAGGATCCCTTGACGGTTGGAGAGGTCCGTCAGCGGATCGAAAATGCGGTCGGCGAACGAGCTTCTCACGGCTCCGCAGACCAAACCTGGGTGGTGCCGGACTGTGATCATTTGCTGGCATTAGCCTGCAAACCGGATGAATACAGGGAGCAGTTGGGGCGATTTCTCCTTCAGACTGTAGATGCGCGGGCGCAACGAGCATCGGTTTAAGCAATCCTCGCTTGCGGGCCGTTGCGCGCTGCAATTGAAAGGCGCGGCCAACGGCGTGCAAGCACGCCCGCTAAACAAGCGGAAGGGGTCAATTATGCGCGTTTTGCGCTGGTGGACTGTCGCTCTTTAAGTGGCTATAATTGCAGTAATTCGATTTCGGCCCAATGAGCCGACTTTTGAGGATTTTCGGGGAGTCGCGACGGCGACTCCCTGTCGTTGTTTATACAGCTATCGGGCCATTCTAAGAAAGCCAACGGAGACCAAATGCCCACCGAGACTCGTTCCGCCAAGGTCAGCGCCAGTGATACCTTCGCCGATCTTCTGGCCCGAAGCGGCGCCAAGGAACGAGCCAGCATCGAGAAGCATCTGGCCGCCTGCGATGCCGAGAACGACCCGGCTCATGGGAAGCTGTGGCGTCGCATCGCCGGCAAGCTCGGGGGCCTGAGCCCGCTGAACGTGCAGACCGCCGGGCAGCATGCCGTGATGTTTTTCATTCCCGATGGGAAATACCGGATGCAGGTTTTCGCCCTGGAAGATCAGCGCGATGGGCTGCTGTTGGTCTATTTGCCGGACGTGCTGGATCAGGCCGTGAAAGCGAAGATTCTCACCAAGCCCAATGCCGCGGGAGAATATGCGATCCCCGGAGCGAAGCGGCAAACCCTGACCGTTCTGGCGATGGACGCGCAGAACACGCCCGAACCGCCGGTCCATGTGAAGCACATGCTGGGCTGGAATCGCAAAGCGGTTCGCGTGAGTCTTCCCACCACCGATGCGAACAGTGCGCAGGTCGCCGCGACCGAAGCACTGTGTGCGCTCGCAGCGAAGAAGTGGTTGGAAGTGTAGGGACGGTGATCGCGCGATGCGGCGCGGATACTCGGTTTAGCCGCTACCGCTTGCGGTGCGCGTCCAGCGGCGCGAAAGCAGTTAACCTTCCAAAGCGGGGCGTCCGTCTCCCATTCGCACTCTTAGTAGAATTCTCGCATATTTACGACTCGCGCACTCCAATCCCAACTTCATCCCCGCGCACCTGCGTCCCTCGCACCGGTTTCACGGGCGCTTTTGGAATCGGTCTTGGTCGGGGCGGACGTGCCGCCTGGGGACCCGTCGCAGACAATGGTGTCACTCCAAACCCATCCGGCTGCTCCGGAATCAACTTAGGGATCCGAATCCCTTGATAAAACGAGGCTGACGGCTTCATCGCATCATTCACCGCCTGATCGATCGACTGGCCTTCCTTCAGCGACAGGAACATCGGTGGCATCATGATTCCGCCGCGCTGCCAGGCTGGAGCTTGGCCGTCGATGGAGATGGCAATTGAGCGTTTGATTTCCTGGACGCGCACCTTGTCAGTCTGACCCGAGGCGCGGAAGCCAATTCGGCGATAGCTGATCTCGCGCGTTTCGCCGGGTTCATCTTTCAGGGTCACGGTCACACGCGCATCGTCGACAATCGTGACCCCATTGTTCTTTAGCTTTGCAGTCAGAGCGTCGATCACCTCTTGACGCATGGGAGCGGCCACTTGCACGTTGAGACGGACGCTCGAGCCGGGCTTGAGCGCGAGTTTAGGCTCACCTGAAACAACGATCTTTGCAGCGACATGCTCATCAGGCAGCGCCACCGATGCTACGACCGGCCGATGCGGCGCGCCAGGTGAAGCGGCGTCGGCGGTGTAATACATCCGGCCATTCCAGATTTGCGCAAGCTGCCCGTGCGTCGCAGGCCCGACGCCTTGGTAGGTCCAGACGACAAGCTGTTTGTCGAGTGAAACCAGATGGGCGTGATCGATAAGAACGTAATTGCCCTGACCCCATTCGGCATGCTGCCCCGGCGCGCCGACCGCCCAGCTGTCGGAAATGAGCGCGCCTGCTTTGGATAGATCCCAGGCCGCCACTTCACCAGGCCCGGCCGCGGCAATTGCTTTACCATCCGGTTTGAAGGCGAGCGACTGCGCGGGCCGTTCTTCCAGATCGATTCCACCGAGCACCTTGCCAGAAATCGGCTCGAGGATGGCAATGGACTTTCCGGTGCTGGCGGCAAGGTATTTACCAGTTGCACTCAGGGCGTTGTGGTTGGTCAGTCCAGGCTTGGCCGACCAGAGTTGCGTGGCGGTTCGGAAGGCGTAGCAACTGAGCTCTCCATCGAAGCTGCGGGCGAGGAGGTGATCGGGCCCGACAAACTTCGCCCACACGATCTGTTCACTGCCGGTGCGGGCCGTGAAGGGTATGAAGGTGATCACGTGAACGGCTGTCGCGCCGTCGATCTGCCAGACATCCATTCGAGCGCCCTTGCCGGGACCAAAGACGCCGGGACGGGCGAGCAGCAGCCGGCCATCGGAACTGAGGTCCAGCAATTCCAATTCAAGTGGGAGAGTAGAAACGTTGAGCGATTTGCCGGTTTTCAGATCGAACCGCTCGACGCGATATTGATGCGCTTCATTGCCGGGCGGGGCGTTGAAATGATATGCCGCGCCGATTCCGGAAGCGGGCGAAAGCAACAGCGCTTCGGGATGATCGAAAAACTTTCCGCTTGAACCCTGGAGCACAATCGGCGTCGTCGCCCACTGCACCGACGGCGCAGCATCCGCCGGCAGCGATTGCAGCGGCTGCAACATGTCCAGCGAAATCAGCCTGGCGTTTTGCCGAACGACCGGCGTGATGGGGACGTCGCTTGGCGCCTCGTCATTTTTTACACCAGCGCCGGCGCCGGTGTCCGTCGCATCAGCAGGCGCCGGGCCAGGCACAGGGCGCGGCGGCCCTTCGTTGTGATGCACGTAGGGATTGATCGGCGCTTGGCCGGGGATGTCGTAGGCGGATCCGATCGAGCGCACCCGCCAGGGCTCGACCCATTCGCGGAAGAATTTGTTGCCGTCGTAATCAATCAGAAGCCATTGGCCGCGATGGTTCACGACGACTGCTTTGCGCCACAAGCCGCCCCATTTCACTTCGACCTTTTGTCCGTTGGCGAAAGACGGGGGTTGCTGCGCTTTGTTGGCGGCCGGAGCTTGCGTCGTGTTGGGCGCTTGTGCGGTCGATCTCGGCGCACCAGTCGATACCTGCGCGACAGCGCGGGGCGCGAGGCGAACAAACGCGAGCATTCCAATAGAGACGAGGACGGCAGCAATTCCCCCGGCCACGAACCGACTGCCGACAGGACGATGATCTCTTTGTTGATCGAGCACGGCCAGCAACCTCCCTTCGAGTTGAGACGGACGAGCCATCGCAACACCGGCCAACGCCCCCAGCCGGGCAGTGCGAAGCGATCGCGCCACTTCAAGAAGATGCGACGCATATTCTGCGGCGGTGGCATCCGGTTGCGATGCGACGGTCGCCCCCCTGCGGCCGCCATCGGCGCTCCCGATCACCAAGTCATCGCAGGCGCGTTCGCGCTCCATGCGCATCCGCCGAGCCGCGTACCAGGCCAAAGGATTGAACCAATGAATCGCGCACGCGACGCGCGCCAGCAGTTGCGTCGCGCAATCGCGACGATTTACGTGTGCCAATTCGTGCGCCAAAACTGCCTGGCGACGCTGCGCGGGCCAAGCGTGTGCTTCACCGGGTAAAACGAGCGTCGGCGCGATGATGCCACACGCTAAAGGCATCCCTGATCCCGCTCGCTCCAGCAACATGATCGGCGGCAATGCGATCCCCTGCCGCACGCGATCGAATGTTTCCATCCACGGCCCCCGCGTGATCTGTACGGCGCGAGCTGCCATCCATTTGATGGCCAGCAGATCGATGCAAAGAGCCAGCAGACAAAGCCCAGCGCCGGCAGTCCAGATAAATAAGATGACCGAGGAAAAGCCCAGTTTGCGCTGGAATGTGGTAGCAGCATTTTTGCTCGGAGCATTCGCAAGAGTAGGTGTGTCTGTCGATTGCGCAGGAGTCGCGATTGTCGAATCTTTGGTCTGGGCGTCATTGGGAGGATCGGGCGCGGCAGCAGTCTCGTCTTCCTGAGCAGATGACTCCACATCAGGTGAAGAGATCGGGGCACGGCCCTCTGGTTCAGTCGCTCCATCTGACGGAGGCGAGACTGCGACCGCATTTGCCGCTGGAGCTTGAACATTTGTGACAGCGGCGGAACTTCGATCATTCAAAGCCGGCAGTACTCGCCACGGCCTGCCCGGCACAAGCGCCGACACAATTGGCAGCAAGACCACTCCGATCATTGCCGCCGTCCAGACAGCATGACGATGAGCGGCCGACCGGCGGGAGAGCAGGAGTGTTACCAGGCCTGCAAACAAGAGCAGCACTGTGCCCTTGATCGCCATGTCGAAGAGAATCGCGATCGTCCCCTGGGCCGATGTCGCAAATGCGATTGCGATGGGTGAATGGATCATGACGCTTTCCCCTTCCTGCGTGCCGCCTCGATGCGCTGGGCGAGGCGATCGAGTTCCTCATCCGAGAGGTCCGCGTCGGCATCATCCAGCACGGCCGCCACCGCGCGAGCCGCGGAGCCTTCGAAGAAAGTCCCCAGAAGTCTTCGAACCGCTTGCTTGGCTGCGTCCGCACGACTCCGACGCGGGAGGTAAATGTATTTCCCCGCCTTTTCCCGATGCTTGAGGTGTCCCTTTTCCTCCAGGATGCGGAGCAGCGCCCTTACCGCCGAGTACCCCGGCGCATCCGGCAGCGCCGCCCGCACGTCGGCCACCGTCGCCGGCCCCACCCGATACAGCACATCCATGATCTGCCGCTCCCGCCGGCTCAGCGGTGAGCTCGAAACCGAAGTGATCGCCCTTAGCTCTTCCATGCTAATTTCTTAGCACAAATTTCGGTCGCGAGTCAACGGATAAATGCTAAAAATTTAGCGAGCATTAATAACGGGCTGCTCTAAGTAAGATGCTGATCATGCGTCGCCGGCTGTTTTCAGGCTTGTCCGTTGTCTCGCTGCTGCTCTGCATTGCTCTTTTCGGACTTTGGATGCGAAGCTATCGCTACACCCAAGATATCTGGTGTGTGACTTGGGAGCCTGCCAACGAGCCGGACTTCGATTTCTGGCGATATCTTCTTATCGCGCCGCGCTCAGACGGCCTGTATATCCAATGGGGCAAAAGTTGGTCGCCGAAACCGGACGAATACCCTCGCCATTTGCAGTGGGCGTCATATCACACCGGGCACAGAAGCAATTGGCGCGATAGCGTTCCCAATAATTGGATTGATTGGCAATTAATGGGTTTCGTTTGGGACAGCGATCAATCGAGCGGATTCAATTCCTAGAAACGGGGCCTGGTCACTCCCCAATGGTTTGCTATCCCGCTCAGTTCGATCCTTCCAATAGCTTGGGCTTTTCGATGGGAGCGCCGTCGGAGACGTAGAATTGCAGTGAAGCGGCACCTCTGCGCGGCGTGCGGGTACGATCTCCGCGCCACGCCCGACCGCTGTCCCGAATGCGGAGCGATAACGGATGCATCGCCGTCCATTTGATGAGTTTATTGCGCCTCACATTCTTTTTCCCTTTTTGCTCGCCGCGGTTAAATTGAACCCAGCTCAGCCGTTTTTTCGCGCATCGTTAAACGGATCGGGCGCTTATACTTCGATGTGGTTTGACTGCGAGGCGGCTTAGCCCCCCGCGTCGCATCGCCGGAAGGTCTTGGCTCGAGGCCTTGGTCGGCGGACAGGGATTTGGAGGACGGGCATGAGCATGATTCCCGCGCGCGCCATCGACGAACTCGAGCAGTCGCGCGCTTATTGTGAAGCCTTGACCCGTACTCAGGCCCGCAATTTCTATTATGGCTTGAAGTTGCTCCCTGAGCCCAAACGGTCGGCGATGTTCGCCCTTTACGCCTACATGCGTCTCGTGGACGACCTGGCCGACGAGGAGGATGAAACCAGTTCGATCGAGCAACGAACGGAGAACCTCGAAACCTGGCGTCGCCAGACGCATGAAGCATTGTCGGGCGGCGAAGTAGCCGACTTCGATCACCCGATCTGGCCCGCGCTGGCTGATACGGTGCGCCGTTATCGCGTGCCGAGGATGGTGTTTGATGAAGCGATCGCCGGACAGCAGCAGGATCTGTCATTCACCGGCTTCGATACGTTCGACGAGGTTCGCTCTTATTGCATTCGCGTCGCCGGCGTGGTGGGCCTGGCCAGCATCCACGTCTGGGGATTCGAAGGCGGAGCCGAGACCGAACAGCTTGCGCTGGATCGCGGAATCGCGTTTCAATTGACCAATATTTTGCGCGATCTTCGCGAAGATGCCGGCCGAGGCAGGATTTATCTGCCGCGCCAGGAGCTGGCCGAGATGAATGTGACCGAGCGCGATCTTCGCATCGGCGGAAAGCGCTTCCGCGAGATGATGCGGTTCCAGATCGATCGGGCTGCGTCTTATTACCGAAGCTCGGCAGAGCTGGATCAACGGATTTCCCGCGACAGCCGGCCGACGTTGCAGGCGATGACCGACATCTATCGCCGACTTTTAGCAAAAATTGCAGAAGATCCCGAACGGGTGCTGCTGGAGCGTGTCTCTGTTTCTGTGCTGCGAAAACTATGGATCGGATGGCGCGCCGTCCGGGCCGGATAAAAACAATTTTGCAGTGGTTTGCCGCAGCGGTTGCGGCACAGGTATTGCCGGTTTGTCAGTAGAAATCTGATTCCATAGCGGTTTCGCTGGAAGATAAAGATGTGATCAAACAAGATTAGTCGCAACGCGAAGCGAAGATTTCGCCTTACATTCCGCTTCGAGTTCCGACTAACCTGAGCAAAAGACAGCTTGCCGCGGGACGCGCGGTAAGGAGCTGCTCATGTGGTTCCGGACAATCCATGCACTGCAATCGACATTGGCGGCGCATCCGGGCGTCTATCGCAACGATGCGCCTGTGCTGGTCCGCCCGCGCTCGCGAAGCACGCGGGTTGCCCTGATTACCGGCGCTTCCAGCGGTATCGGCCTCGAATTGTCGCGCATCTTCGCCCTCAATCGGCATAACCTGGTGCTGGTCGCCCGCGATCGCAATCGGCTCCTCGCACTCGCGGCCGAGCTGGAAAGCCGATATGGCATCACCGTCACTCCAATTTCAAAAGACCTGGCTGCCCCCGGCGCTTGCGAACAGATCCTAGCCGACCTTCGGCAACGATCCATCTCGGTCGATATGCTGGTGAACAACGCCGGGTTTGCGACGAGCGGCCCTTTTGCCGAGACGGATGTCGCCAACTGCATCGAATTACTGCAGGTGAATGTGGTCGCCCTGACGCATCTGACGCGACTGCTTGTGCCGGGCATGATCGCGCGTGGCTTCGGGAAAATCCTGAATGTCGCGTCGATTGCGGCTTTCTACCCCGGCCCGCTCACCGCCTGCTACAACGCCAGCAAGGCCTTCGTCGTCTCCCTCAGCGGCGCGATGGCTAACGAGCTTCGCGACACCGGCGTCACCGTCACCGCCCTCTGCCCCGGCCCCACCGAAACCGGCTTCGCCCAGCGCGCCGGCCTGACCCACGCCAAGGCCTTTAGCAAAAACGTGATGGATGCCGGAAGCGTCGCCCGAGCGGGTTATGATGCGATGATGTCCGGGAAACTGATCTGCGCGCCCGGAATTCGAAATAAGCTTCGAATGCTGCCATTGCCGCTGGTCCCCGCGCGCGTGCTCGCACATTTCTCGCGGAAGTATCATGAGATGGCCGGGCAGCAGGTGTAGGTGATGGTTAGTTCTTTCGACCAAGGGAATCAAAAAACCTAATGGCCGATGCTCCGCATCGTCTTTGTTACTTTAGCCGCCCCTTTGTGGGGCGCGTCCAGCGGTGCATGGATCGCCGCCGCCTTTACCCTCGCTCGGAATCGTTCGCTTTCCCATCCCTATAAATCTCCTCCAGCGCGATCTTTCCCACCGCCGCGGCGGGAATTGCGAGGAAAACGCCGAGCGGACCATAGATCGCCCCGCCCGCGACGAAGGCGAAAAGAATCAGCGGCGCAGGAAGTTTCACCGCTCTCCCCAGAACCACCGGCCCGACGAGTTGATCAATCGACAACCGCAATCCAATCGCAAAAATGCAAATCCCCAGGATCGTCCAGAAATTGGCCTGCTCGATGGCGGCAATGCCCATCACCAGCAGCGCCAGGATTGGCCCCACAACCGGAATCAATTCGAGAAATCCAACCGCGAGGGCCAGCAGCAGCGCGCCATGTACGTGCAGCACGAGGCCCATCACGATCCACGTGAGCGCCGTCGCGTAAATCACCACAAAAATGATCCCAAAGATATAGCGATTGATCACCGGCCCCGATCGGCGGGCGATGATACGTACCTTCTCCCGCGCCGGCGGCGGCACCACCCAGATCGCCCCGCGCGCCAATCTTGGCCCATCGATCATAAAAAAAAGCAGGAGAAAAAGTGTGAGCGTGAGGCCGATGCTCGCGCCAACGCTGCCGACAATCACATGCAGCAGGCTATCGGGGTTGTCGAGGTATTGGCTGAGGCTCCCGCGAAGTTGCTCCACGACAGTACTGATGGATCGCGGCTCCCCCATGAACTGAATCGAGTCGCCGCGAAAAAGCAGCCGGAGAAATCGCCCGATCGTGTCAGGAAAAGTGGCCAGCAGCGAGCGCACCTGCGGCAGCACCCAAATATCGATCACCCATCCGATCCCAGCCATGATCGCAAGGACGAAAACGAAAATAATGCTGGCCGCCAACCAGCGCGGCCAGTTCCATTTTCGCCCTGTCCACCGGACAACCGATCCCAAGACGTAAGCCAGCGCCCCAGCGATCACGAACGGCAGCAGCACGTATCGCAAGAGCCAAATCACAAAGAGCGCAAACCCCACGACCAGCAGGCCCAATATCCAGCATTCGCATCGACCACGGGATGAAGTCGCATCAGGTTCAGACATGAAGATCCCTGGCATCAATCCCCTTCATAACGCTCCCACATCGTGCCGCGATAATTCCGCCGGCTCGCTTGCCCCACTCGCTTGCGCCTTCGCGGAGGGTTGCGCTTCAACCACTCTTCCCTTCCACACGACGGTGTTTCGCATCCTGCTCATCGCCGCATGAATCGCAATTCCTGCGCCCATCAGGTACCCGAGGGGAAACAGGGCGCCATACCACATGGGGATTCTGAAATAGCGGGCGGCGCCCAGGTGCGTGCCCAGGAGCGCCAAGGAGCCCGCGAAGCCGCAAGCGGCGGCTCCAACCGTCATCGCATCCGCACCTCGCTCGTGCAATATCACGACCGACGCAATCGGAAGAAGAAGCGATGCACATGCGAGGAGCAGAGCAGATAGCGCCGCGATGATGCATCCCACCGCGGTCCCTAGCAGCGCCGCCGCCTGTCTTGAAAGACCATACCAGAGCGAGCCAAAATCCCGGTACATCCGAGCGTCGATCAAATTCTTAGTACCCATCACTCCGACGCCGCCGCCCGATGCTTTGACCAGCCGGGCCATCGCGCTGTCTTCCCAAACTTCTGACCGCAGTTTCTCGTAGCCCCCCACCCCTTCATACCTTTGCCGTCGGATCAGCATAAACTGACCATTTGCATGAGCGTTGGGATCATTGGGGTCATTGGCTTGCCGAACATCCTGCGTGAACGCAACCAGGAAAAAGCCGCAGGGCATGATCAGCCGTTCCCATGGGCCAATCAGCTCCTGCTCGGGCTGGAGCGATAGCAGATCGAGTTTTCGGTTCTGTGCCACCGAAACCGCGGTCCGCAAAAGCGCTGGCTGCGCCGCGGTGTCAGCATCCATGAAACAGAACCATTGGTTCTCATCCGCGTCATTGAAAATCGCTCGCGCCTCCTGTGCACCCTGACACAGCGCATGTGGCTTGCCCGCCCATCCGGCTTCGAGAGGTTTCCCTTCGATCAAATGAACAAGCGGATTCAGCTGCGCGATCTCCCGCACAATCCGTCCAGTCGCATCGGTTGATCGATCATCGATCACGAAAATCGATCGAATCTCCGGAGGTGATTGCTGCGCCAGCAATCCCTCCAGGCATCGCCCGATATTCTTCTCTTCATTGCGGGCGGGGATGATCACGGCGACCGATGCACCATCACTCGCGCCATCCTTTGTCGGTTCAACGATCTGATAAAAGCTATATTGCCGAACGGCACGGATTAGCAGCAACGCGATAACAGCCGCCCAGAGAATCGAAAGAATCAGCAGTACCATCAGCTCCCCCCATTGGCTGATGCCGCGAGCTCTTTATTCTGACGGGACGTACCATAATATTTCAGCAGCGTCGCGCGAGACATCCAGACGATTTGTCGATCGCGGGCAAGCTTCGCATTGCGAAGCCCGCCGGGGTTGAAGGTACGAAGAAGCGCCCAGATCAGGATGTTTTCGCCCCAGCGATGCAGCCTTTGTGCGAGCGAAAGTTCTTTAGGCTCATCGTGCGTCTCAAAATGGAGCCGGCCGGTGAAACGGGTGACTTGAGCCGAACCACCTTTGGGAGTGAAGACCGATGTGCCGAAGATGGCATCGATGTCTTTCAATCGTTCGTCGCGCTGCATCGCGTCCGCGAGTAATTCCAGCGAATGCTTCGCGATGTGATAAGCACCGACCGCCCAGGCTAAATCGGTTCCACCCGGAGGAATCGGCGGAGCCTGATCATTGTTCAGATGGATTTCGCCAATTTTCTGTCCTCTACGAATTTCCGTCCCATCGTTAAGCGTCAAATCGCGCGGGCTCGAAGTGATCGACAGGCGAAACATGCATTTGCGATCATCGCAATAATCAAAAATCCCCTGCTGCTTGCGGAGCGTCGCATCGAGCCAGCGAACTACGCGACCAAAAATCCCATCGCGTCGATCGGGTGATTTGAGCGTCCCATCACGCGACATGACAAACCGCTCCCCTCGCCAGGCAATGCTGCGCCCCACCAGCCCCGCGCACCAGACGGCGGCGCTCATGCATTCCCGCATCGGCAAAAGCCAGAGGCTCCGGCGATCTTCGCGTTTCCCCACCAATCCTGCGATATCCCATGCCGCCATCATACGCAACGCCACCGCCGCCAGCAGCACAGCAAATCCGACCGCGCCAAAGCGAGCAGCGCAGCAGAAAACAACCGCAAGGGGAATCGGATAAGTCAGCAGCAATCCCGGATATTTGCCCGGCGTCGAAACGCGAATGCCTCGCGCCCAGCGCAGCTCGCGCAGCCATTGATCGCGGAAATGCGTGGCTCCCAGCACGCTCTGCACAACCTCGTGTGAAATTCGCGTTTTCAATCCGAGCCGGCGAACTTCAAAGGCGAGTTGATAATCGTCCATGAGGTGATCGACGAAAGCCGCGTATCCGCCGATGCGATCCAAGTCGGTTTTGCCCAGTGCCATCGTCGCGCCCATGCCGACGCATTGGCCGAGCATTTCGTGGGCGAGAATCGCGGAAGGAAGAAAGGTCACATCCATGTGAAGCATTTCGAGCCGGGCCCAGAGCGATTGCGGCTGCGCGCCGACATAGGGACAGGTGACCATCCCGACCGAAGCGTCGGAAAGTGGAGCAACCACTTCACGAAGATAATTTGAGCTTACGCGAATGTCGGCATCGCTGATCACCAGCACATCGCCCCGCGCTTCGCGCCAGAGCCGATCGAGCGTGGAAGATTTCGGATTGGCGCCATTGCGGGGAACAACAAAGGCCTGCATCGGAATCTTCTCAAACCGCTGGCGCAATTGATCGATCACCTGCAGGGCCGGGTCATTCTCGTCAGCGACGCCGAATAGAATTTCAAAATCAGGATAATCCTGCTGACAGAACGTGGTGAGATTTTCGATGAGCCGAGGGTCAGCGCCTTTGATGGGTTTGAGAATGGAGACGGATGGAAAATATTCGCTGGGCTTCGGACTCGCGCGGCGGAAAAACCGTCGCGTGCCGATCCACGCGAGCAACCAATAGGCGCCGCTCGCGCTTACCGCACACGCGCTCAGGATGAAAAGGATCCGAACCAGCATACCCGGGTCAAGAAAGCGCTCCGCTGCGCCTCGCATGACATATAGAGAGTCGCGCCCTTTTTCCCCCGCCCCCGGTATTCCGGGGGAGGGCTGGGGAGGGGGTTCCGACGAATCACGTCGCGCCGCCTGAAACCCCCACCCTAGCCCTCCCCCGGAGTACCGGGAGAGGGAAATGAGAGTCCTGCCACGACTGTCACGCACGCCGCTGCTTGTCCTGCACAATGCACCACCCATGGAAAATTGTCCATCAACTTTTTATCCCCTCGTCCCCGTATCGCGCCAGTCGCATCCCATATTGCTCGATGAGCGCCCGGACCTTGGGGCTTAAAAGCGTCTGCAGTTCCGCAGGGTTCGGCCCCAGGGCGTCCGTGCGCGGGCCGGTCGTGGGATGGAAATAAATCTCGGCGGAAACATCATCGCCAGCGCACGTGAATTTGCGATGCAGATGTTCAAGTAGCGCCAGCACGTAATCCTCCGTCATCCGGCCCGATTGCATTAAGCCATAGGCGCAATTGTTGAAACTCAAGCCGCATGTCGTCGCGCGCTTCCGCGCGACACGGGCCAGAGGGGTGAAAGCCGTCGCCCAGGCAGTTTTCAAAATCGCGTACTTCTTCTCATATCGCAAGGCAAACCGCCAATCATCGCGCACGATGCGCACGCCTTTAGCGCCGCGCTGCTTCGCGAGTGCGCAGAGCGACGGAAAAATGGCTGGATGAAGGTGCAAATGTTGGTGACCATCGACGTGTGAAAGCGGAAGGCCGGTCTGCGCGAAGCGATCGAATTGCGCCTTCATCTCCGCGCGAGCCTGCGCCCTGGCGGCTGACGACATCGCATAGCGAAGCCCCAGCGACGCGGGACTGTTTGGCAGTCGCCCTGTGTGATCGACAATCCGATCCAGTTGATCCGCCGGCAGCACCGTCGCCCCATCGACCAGCACCACGTGAAGGCCCACTGCCAGACTCGGATTGGCCCGCGCGATCTCGACGGCTTCAGAAGCGGCAGCCCCCGCGACCATTAAACTCGCGGAGGTGAGAATCCCGCGCCGGTGCGCCTCCAGCACCGCCGCGTTAATCTCGCGCGAGCGTCCAAAATCATCGGCGGTGATAATGAGCTTCAAGCGTCCAACTCTATCATTTTTTCTTCTCATACGGCACCAACTCATTGAGCTTCGCCTGTCGGCGTTTGCAGCCGCAGGGGCGGCCGGTGGCGCGCTCGAGGGCTTTGGAGATTCGATCAGCGCCAACAGCGGTGATTGCTCGCGCGATCGAATCGCCCAGGCCGCGCGCGGGTGGGACTGAATGTTTTCCTAATGGACAATCACCTGCCTCGGCATGTTCTGTAATGTCGCGTCCGTCCAAAAGACACGCACACTTTCCCCGGGACCCATCCTGCCTCCGCGGACAGGCATGACAGGTCGAGAGATTTACGCCAATTTGACGATCGAAGGCACTCAGCATGAAACACCTCGATGACAGAAAGCAATTCTTCTTGGCGTTCTTGGCACCCTTGGCGCTCTTGCGCAAAGTGAAGCGCCAATCGGTGAAAACCCCGCTCAGCACGGCGTCACCGTCGCCGTGCCACCGGTGGCAGCGGTGATGAAGCTTGCGCCCGCGGCACAGCCGCAATCCGTCAGTTCATTGGCGGCTGTGTATCCATTGCAGCAGGTGGCCAAATCGATCGTGGCGCGGAAGAGGTAGACCGTTCCCGTTGAATCCACGACCTGAAGCTGAAATTGCGTCGATGAAATCCGAATTTGATCGATTCCGAATTCGGCTGGCGCGGGGGTTCCGGTGCAGCCGGTGGCGGTATAAAACGTCACGGTCACCGGCACATCGCTGGGCGGAGCGCTCCAGCCGCAGGTACCATTTTCGGCCAGGAAGAAGGTACCATTCAGCGAGGAGCCCGAAAGATGCAGGGACGTTCCGCTTGAATCGCAGTTGACGCAGCCGGTGCAGAGCGAAACGCCGGTGAAAGTAATGTGAAACTGCGTCGGCGTCGCATCGGGACACAAAGAACAGGCATGCACCAGATCGGCGCAGGGACAGCCGCCACCGGTGCTTCCACCGCAGCAGGTGCAGCCGTTGGCGTCGCTGAGAAGGTCACCGTTATGGGAAAGAAGATGACCGCCTTGCGACATCAGGTTGCTCATCCAGGTCCAGAGCGTGCGGAATGGGGAGACGAAAAACGAAGCGCGTTGGAGGGGGATACAGTTCATGAGAATGCCTTGGGAGAGTGGTTGTCAATCGGATCGGTCGAGTCCGCGCAGGCGCGATTGAAAATTGATGGTCGATGCTCTGCATCGCCCTGATTCCTTTAGCCGCCCCTTTGTGGGGCGCGTCTGGTTGCGCGGAAGCAGAAGATGTATTCGATCGTTGGAAACGGTGTGTACTCACCCCGCCGGACACACAGTCGCTGAATCGACCGTCGATTGCGTTTCCGCGGACACCTGCACCAATATCCCCCGCGCATCGAAGGTGAGCGTACGCGAATTCGCTAACAGTGCTGCACTGGTGCTATCCCACGCTACCGACGTCACCACCGCGATCGTCAACGGTGTCCCAGACCCATCCCGGCTCCAGGTACTGCTGTTCGCGGTAATTCCCCCACCCGGAAGATTGGTTGGACCATCCCTGCGCCCCAGCGCCCCGCGAACGACTACGATCTGACGGGGCGACGTTTCGCTCGTGATCCCGCTCACAACGCCGATTGCATACGCGCCTGATGCGAGCCGATGCCCACTCACACCATTTTCTTCGCTATTGAGCACCAATGCATTCGACGCCCCCGGCAGCATCATCCCCGCCGGCATCGTCAGACTGCTGCCAACGGCCGCATTGCTGCTCCCGCCGAGGATTTGCCCATCATATTCCCCCGCCCCGCTGCTATTTCCCATGATCCGAACGACCACCGTCTGCTCGACCGCTTGATTGAACAGATAAACGGTCTGCCCGTTCGTTCCGCGCGAGAGCAATGAGAACACCTGCACGACAGTTCCCTTAGCCAGCCGATGCGAATCGTCGGCCAGCTCGGCAAGATTGGTTGCGGTGATGCATTGCGTGATACCAGGAATCTGCTCGGCCTTGGCCGACAGCTCGTCAGTGGTTTTGCTCCCAAATTGGGGAGCCGCCCTGTCGATGTAATACCTTGCGTCGGTGTAATCCGAGTTCGATCCGGAGCACGGCGAGGATCGAATGATCCCCAGGAACTGCTGCACGAACGCCGGCCGAGGCCGAGCCGCGGGCGCGCCAAGACTGGCGGGGAGTTCGGAAATATCTTGAATATCCAGCGGATCCGGTATCTCCGGCTCCGCCAGCGGTGCTGAGTCGTCCATCGCCAATCCTCCTCAATGAGAAGAAAGAAATTTCACCGCGGAGGCACGGAGACACGGAGGCCATGTCTTGCTGGGGGGTGGGCCGACGCGAGAGACAAAAATTAATTTAGCCACAGATGAACACAGATACACACAGATAAAAAACAATGCAGTTAAGTTCGAAAATCTCTAATTGCTTTCGAATTCACAGCGAGTATCGCTTGCTTTGAATTGATCTGTGTTCATTTGTGTGTATCTGGGGCTATTTCTTAATTCAAAACCATTTACCTCGTGTCGGCTCGCATATCAGGAGAACCCGGCCTCCGTGTCTCCGTGCCTCCGTGGTGAATCCTCGGCTCAATACGCATTCGGCAACCCAAGCTGCGAGAAATCGCGCTGGGCGTAGGGCAGAATTTTTGCCGCTCCTTTGTCGTTGTTGTCACTGAGCTGGACGTCGTCGGGGATTTTGCCGGTGTAGCGATCGACGAAATATTCGATGCGCTCCCAGCCATCGGGATCGTATTCGAAGACGTAGCGCACTTCGTACCTCGACAGCCCGGCCTGGCTGGTTCCATCGATCGCCCGACAGAGCCATGTCTTGGGCCCACCGCCCTGCCAGACGTTGCTGTTGACGGTCCGGCGGAACGCCGTCGAAAGCTTCAACGGGCTGATGACTTCCTGCCGGGTGAATTCCAGAATGGTATTCGGCGATAGCACCGGCACCTGTATGTGGTCCTGCAGCGCATTGCCCGCAGGATCGGTGTATTTCACGACGATCAGCGACCCATCCGGATTGCGCGAGTAGACCTTCTGTCCCTGCGACCCATTGATGCGAATCCGCACCGCGCCGGGAACCGACCCAAACTCCGGCGTCGCATATCGCACGCGCACCTGCGCCACCGTTTTCGAATTTCGCGCCGGCAGCGCATCGATTTCCAGAGCATAGAGCCCCACGACCGCCGGATGCGGGTCGCCATAGCGGGGAATGCGCGAGCCGGTGGTACCATCGACGGCAAGGGCCGCTTGCGCGAGGGTATCTTTTCCGGGCACGAGCCCGCTGACGGTGAAGATGCGGAAGAGCGTGCCGCCGGAAGCGGTGTAGCGGAAGCGCGCGCCGAGAACGAAATCTTCGGTGATGGAGAGGGGCATGATGAAAATCCTGGATTGAGGTAAATCCCGAGGAGGAGTGCAATTTCGCGCGGAGCTGAGGGAGATGCGCAGTGGGCGTGTCAGCCTTAGATTTTGATCGTCGCTTGATACTTCTTCATCGCAGCGACGGCTTGATTCCATGCGACATGATCGCGAATCACCGAAACGAGATCGAGGATGGTCTGCTCCGCCATTTTGAGACAAACGTCAACATGCGTTCCCTTTTCCGGGCGAGCCGCGTCGACGTCATAATCAGCTTCGTTCCGATAGGCTCTCAACTTATCGAGGCCGTCAGCGATGTCACGGAGCTCATCACTCCCGCAATTCTTCAGCAACCTTGGCAGGATCAGGTGCGCTCCCGCGTTCGCAGGAATCGGACATTCCCGACCTACATAGCGACATACCGACAGAAATGCATAATAGTAAGCGCGGCTGATAGCGCTTCGATTTGCGGCGGCTTCGTTCCGCTTACGAAGGTTCCTTCGCGAGAGCTAAAAAGTCTTTTGGATCCATCCCCTTACACAGGGTCAATAGCCAATCGCAGGCGGGAGCGAGCGCTGTCAGGAAAGCCTCGCGTCAGTCGCGTATGCTTCCTCTGGCCCTGGAAAATCTCCTCGGCAGTGCCGGTCGACGGAACATTAATCAGGATGTACTCGTCGCCCGCTTCGGGGTCTTTCTCGAGCCGCAAAGTGATGTCTCCCGCGACGGAAAAAACCTCGCGCGCCAGTTCAATGGATTGATTCAGGAATGAAAACAACTCATTTGACTCGCAGAAACGATCGACGGCTGGGAACTCCTGCACATCAGGGACGACACTCACAGTGGACTCCATCAGGCGACTGAGAAACTGCCTTCCGATATCAATAATAATATCGGTATTTTCGCATCAGAGTCAAACGGAATCGAGGCAGCGAAACACGTAACTTCTGCCCGTTAAGCAGCTAATGTCGGTTCTCTTAAGCCATCTTAACTCTCTGTCATCCCATACTCATACGTCACCGCCCATTCCCACACATCATTCCCCTGGCTGTCGTGGCGATGGAGCGTGGGCGTCGGGTCGGTCAGACGCGTGATGGAATCGTGGGTGCCGGTTGCGACAGACAGGAGCTGGTTATCGAAATGGGCGACGAAGGTCTCTATCAGCGAGCCCGTTGCATCATGGCCCACGCCAAAGGCGCTGAATTTGATGCGCACGTGCGAGCGCGTTTTCGAACCGTACGCGACGTCGGCCGTCGACTCGACCACATGTGACACGACATAAGGCAGCGTCGTCTCCTCTGGCGCGCGGTCGCGGTGGAGTCCGCCCGGGAAGGCGGCCGACAAAGTCGCGTCGCCGGTGAAGGCAGAGTAAATGGCATTGAGTAAATTGATCATAGTGGGCTCGGGGTGAGAGAAAGCCTTTGGTGGAACGAGGGCCAGCGCGAGGCACGCCCCTTTATCTGCGCCAAGAACGCCAAGGAGCCAAGGGCGCCAAGAAAATCACGTTTGAATCTTTCTTCTTGGCGTTCTTGGCTTCTTGGCGTTCTTGGCGATTAATTTTGTGGGTAGGGCAAACGATGTCGCTACTCAACTCGCGGTCAAGGTGCCGCAGTTGACGAGGGTACGATTGGTGATGGTCAGATGACTGGGGTTGGCGGCATTGGCGGTGAGCACTCCGCCGCGCTGGTGATTGAGGGTCGTTACCGTCACCGTGGCAGGGTTCTGAGAAAAGTCCGCGGTCCCGGTCGGGTACAGATTCAAGGTACCAATCGCGGCTCCGCTCGCGGGGCGATGGCTGATCTGGACATTCCCTCCGGCGTTAATCGTCGCAATCGAACCGCTACCGAACGTGCTGGCGGTGGATCCGCTGGAGACCGAGAGCGTGCCGGTGCTTCCGCTGTTGATGTTCAGGCTACCGCCCGCGGAAGCATTGGCGCTGGTCCAGGTCACGCCCGCGCCCAGATTGCAGACGGCGGTCGATCCCACCGCGTCGATCTCGCCAAACGTTGAAGTCTCGCCCGGCAGATTCGTCGCAATGCCCACGCGCCCACCGAGCACGGAAAGCTTGCTTGATGCGTTGTTGCATTTGATGCGCACCGGTTCTGCTCCGCTATCCGCAGAGATCCCCGTGGCCATGACCAGACCCGAAAATGCAGCGGCGCCAAAATCGATCTTGATGCGCCCGGAGCCACCAAAGGCGCTGCCATCACCCGAAGGCGTGCCGATCGTCCAGGCGGCTGCGCCGATCTTCCAGTAGCCGAAGGTCGCGCCGCTGTTCGCGGCAGTACCAATGGTGCCCGTAAAAGTCTGGCTGATGGTCAGGCTATTGAGCGTGATGGCGGACATGTCTGCCGCCCCGATATTGGCCAGCGCCACAGCTGGCTGAGCCGCGATGAAGACGTCATCGCCATTAGCGGGGACGGTGCCGGTGGTCCCATCCGACTTGGTCCAATTGGCGCCAAGCGTCGGATCGGTCGAACTGGTGGAATTCCAGAAGTAGGTAGACATGGTTTTCCTCGGTTGGAAGAAGAGGATTCACCACGGAGGCGCGGAGACATGGAGGTCGGGTTTTGCTGAGATGAGTGCCGTTGCGTGGGGCGTCTTTTATTTAAGAAAATTGATTAACCGCAGATGCACGCAGATGAACGCGGATTGAGATTCGCCGGACCAGTTCTGTTTCCGATTTGCTGTACGTAAACGAAAAACGCAGTGGACTTCCCCACGAATGGTGGACGCGCGACGCGGACAGGATAATGCCTGTCGGAAGGAGCGTTTGCCATGGCACGTCGGAAGTTCACGCGGGAGTTCAAGCTCTCGGCGGTCAAGCTG
>Ga0134128_10000920_pt1 | contig 39872 bp, 33 predicted proteins | sample KB31754_FD_96462 | JGI IMG/M metagenome (GOLD analysis project Ga0134128, IMG submission 96462) | Terrestrial soil microbial communities with excess Nitrogen fertilizer from Kellogg Biological Station, Michigan, USA - KB3-175-4 | ecosystem: Environmental > Terrestrial > Soil > Unclassified ...
ATGCGCTGCCTGCCGCCACGGAAGCGGCCAGGACGCCCCTATTGCGCGCCGAGCGGCGAATGATCCGTGACTCAGTTCGCGCTTTTAATTTAGCCAAACTGGCCTGCGGCCGTTTGGCGGATTTGCCCTGCAGGACCCTTATGCCCATAGGCCGTTCGGCTGCGCTTTCACATGCCTGCGGCCGTTTGGCGGTTTTGCCTTGCAGGACCCTTATGCCCATAGGCCGTTCGGCTGCGCTTTCACATGCCTGCGGCCGTTTGGCGGATTGCCTTGTAGGACCCTTATGCCCATAGGCCGTTCGGCTGCGCTTTCACATGCCTGCGGCCGTTTGGCGGATTGCCTTGTAGGACCCTTATGCCCACAGGCCGTTCGGCTGCGCTTTCACATGCCTGCGGCCGTTTGGCGGTTTTGGCCGGTAGGACCCTTAGCGTCCTCGTGCTTAGGTCATTTCGCAGGGCCTGCGGCCGTACGGAAGGCGACGAAGCTGTGTGGCTCGATACGAAGCTCGTAGCCGAGCTGCGGCGCTGCCGCGGCCGATGGCACCGGCTCGCCGCTCGAAGTGCCCCCGCCTGTCAGGTTGGTGAGATGTGCGAAGTCCCCGATGACGCGCACGGTAGCGGGGTGATCGAGATAGGACTCGACCACGAAGCTGCCGTTGCGGTACTCGAAGAGGCTGACCTGTGCAGGTCCCTCGAGCCTCACCGGCAGACCCGGGGTCAGGTAGCGGCGCAGCGCATCCAGCACCGGCGCCGGCAGGGAGTAGAGATCGTTCATCTCCTGCGGCACGGCCAGCACGTACAGCTCACCCTTGCCGTAATGATCCATCAGCAGAAGCGGCACGCCTGCCTGGGTTGCGACGCCCCGCAGGACCGCCCACTCCTCGTTCGTATAGAAGTGGATGAGCGGGAAGAGGATGGGCTTCGAGTGGCCGAGCACCGTGCCGCCCCCGAATCCGAAGCCCTCGACATACTCGGTGGCCGGCACCACCTCGTGCGTCACGCGCATGTCGGTGACCTGGTCGAAGCCCTTGTCCTGAATTGCCCGCAGGAGCCCTGAGGTCATTATCACGTCGTCGCCGCCACGCAGGTGGCGCTCGATCTCCGTGACTATGTTGGGGTCCGCTGCAGCCGCCTCCGTCAGAAAGACGGTCTTGGCATCAGGCCAATGCGGATACATCTCGATCGGGATCCCGATCATCCCCACGGTCTCCGGCAGGAAATCCTCCCCCGTCGAGTCATAGGGCCGATACGTCGCAAGCCCCGCCGGCTCACCGAGCGCGCCGGCAATATCATCCACCTTCCGCAGGGCATACTGGACCGCGTCGGCCAGCAACGGGTAGCTCGCGCCCGGCGCACCGGGCAAGCCGCCACAACACCGGCGCGCCATGTCGAAGTAGTTGAAAGTGGTCGGCAGACGCTCCCAGGCATCGCGGTTGCGCGGGTCGGCGATGCGTAACAGGTCCGTGTACTCGAAGAGATTGATGGCGGGCGCCTTGGCGAGAATCGTATCCCAGAGCTGGCCCGCGTAGCGGTCGAGGTACTGCATGGCGATGGGATCGACCCAGCCGCCGCCGTTGCGCCCTGGGGCAATGTTCTCGAAATAGCGGAAGATCTCGTAGCTTTCGTAGGGCCGCAGCTGCTGGTCGGTGGTGGCGGCGTAGCGCGTCTCATCGCCTGTCCAGATTTCCGGGAAGATTTTCGGCTCGTTCTCGAGGTCGAAGCCCATCTCCTGGAAGGAGGGATAGAAGTTCGGAAACTTGATGATGACCTTGACGTTGGGATTCGCAGCCTTCGCGGGCTTCAGGATGAGGTCGCGCGAGACCTCATCCATGGTGCGCATGCGAAACCGTGCCCAGCTCTGCTTGCCCTTGGCGGCGATGTCCGAGTCGCTCTTGGTGTTGAAGAAATAGAGGTCATCGAGCACGAACGTGTCGAAGTGTCGCGCCAGCAGGGCTGACATGCGGCTTGCGAGCTGGCGATCCGCGCGCACCGTGTAGTCGAGCGTCTGGAATTGCGCACTGCGGCCTGCGCCGAGCATCGCCATACCACCGGCGACCGCGACACCCCGGGAGACGAAGAACTGCTTTACCTGTGCGATGGCCGCATCGTCGGCACTGAGGCCGGAGCGATAGTCCTCGATGAACACCTGATCGACGTGCAGCCGGCCGCTGATGGTCTGCCAGCTCGCGCGCATCCAGGCCGGATCGTGCGCCATATGCTCCACCACCTGCACCGGGATGTAGACGGTCACCTTGAAGGTGTGGAAGGGCCGTGGAGATGCGTGCCCCGCTACAGCCCGGCATGGGGCCGCGGCCACCGTGATGACGGCAAGAAAGAGGACTGCCGGGATCAGCCAGTTTCTGCGTCGCGCCATTTTCGGATTCGCCGGAGATTGGATTGCGGTCACAAGATTCAAGGTAGCGCTACCACCATACACCGGATGGCGACCCGAGGGAACGACGGCGAGCCCGTCAGCGCGGCAGGGCGTGGACCAGCGGCGGCAATTGCCCGAATCCATCGAGCGCGGCGATGCACGCGATCGCCTCAGCCGGCCCGCGCCGGTAGCCGTGCTTCATGAGCACGAAGGGCACGCCGGCGGCGCTCGCCGTTGCGGCATCGACCTCACTGTCGCCCACGAGGAGCGAGTCCTCCGGCCTGGCGTCGAATGCCTCGAGCAGGGGACGCAGCACGCGCGGATCGGGCTTGCGGTGGGGAAGCGAATCGCCTCCGATCACCCGTACGAAATATTTCGCCAGCCCGAGTCTGGCCAGGATGTCGCACGTGATGTGCTCCGGCTTGTTGGTGCACACGGCCAGCGGAATGGCCGCTGCCTGCAGCGCATGCAGCGCCTCACCCGTGCCGGGGAAAGCAGTCGTCAGCGATGTGGCATCGGCCTCGTAGTGCCGCATGAAGATTTGCCCGGCCTCGACGTGATCGGCGCGCTCGCAGTGCCGGGCGGCCAGGGCGCGGGCGACGAGCATCGCGACCCCGTCGCCGATCATCCGGCGTATCTCCGGGACTGGCAGCGGCTCGCAGCCGAAGCCAGCCAGCATCCTGTTGATCGCCACCGCCAGGTCGGCCGCGCTGTCGATCAGCGTACCGTCGAGGTCGAATACCATCAGTGAGGGCGGCATGCGCACAGTCCACGCCGCCTCATTCCGGCTGATCGGGCTGACCGAAATACACCAGCGTCCGATAGGGAAAGATGACCTTGCCGTCCTGTTGGTGCCGATCGAACACTTCCCTGAGGCCCGCCATCAGCGGCCCGTGCTCCGGACGATCCGGTAGCGGCGCGTAGGAAGAGGACATGACCCTGCCTGCCAGGCCGTCGAAATCGAGCACCTGCTGATTGGCGAACGTGGCGAGCTGCGGCGCGTGGCCGAAGAACTGACGGATGCCGTCTTCCTGCGCGCGCAGCCGCGCGACTGCATCGTACTCGGGCGCGTAACGGCGCAGCAGCGCCTCGTAATCCTCGAGGAACGGTATCAGCCCTTTCGGACGCTCGTTCCAGAGCAGCGCCGCCCAGGCGCCGGTCTTCAGGATGCGCAACGCCTCCTGTCGCGTCTTCAGCGGATCGAACCAATGGAACGCCTGGCCGGCGACGAGAAGGTCGAAGAACCGGTCCGGCATGGAGGTGCTTTCCGCGGTCCCGGCCTGGCTGTAGAACTCTCCCCGACTGAGCGCGAGGTCGGAGTAATGGCGCATCTCCCTGTTTGGCTCGATCCCGAACACACGCGCACCGCGCTCGATGAGGAGCGCGGACAGTATGCCGGTACCCGAGCCGAGGTCGACGGCGTCGGCGCCGGGCCTCAGGCCACAGCGGGCCTCCAACAGGTCGAGGGCGGCTGACGGATAGCCGGGACGGTGCTTCGCGTAGGTCTCGACACGGCCGAGGAAGCGGTCGCTGGGGCTGAGCGGCATGCGCGCCATTGTACGCGACCGCGGTGGGATGATGATCGCTCCTGCCAGTCGGCTACACTCAAGCGGATGTTTCCCACACTGCTCAATGCCCGCGATCTCGGCGGGCACCCAACCGTCGACGGCGGCGTTACGCGGCGACGGTCTCTGATCCGTGCCGATGACCTCGCGCAGCTCTCATCCGAAGGGCTTCAGGCATTGGCCAGCTACGGTGTGGAGACCGTGCTCGATCTTAGGTGGCCGGAGGAAATCGCAGCCGCACCGAGCCCGGTGCCGCGGCAGCTGCCGCGCGTGCGTTACGTGTCGGTCTCGCTGCTCGCCGACAATCCGGCCGAATGGGGCGCTCGCGGCGGCTACTGCGCCAAGGAGCAATGGAAATGCACGGTCCTCGAGCGTCTGCAGCCGCAGCTCCGGCAGGCGTTGAATGTGATTGCGTCGGCGGGGCCCGGTCCACTCGTCTTTCATTGCGTAGCGGGCAAGGATCGCACCGGGGTCATTGCCGCGCTTCTGCTCACCCTCGCCGAAGTCACGCCGAGTGCCATTGCGGCCGACTATGCGGCGAGCACCGGAAACCTGAGGGATGCGTACCTGCGCCGATACGCAAAGGCGGACCGGGCCGCCATCACCGAAGCCGTTCGGTGTCCTCAGGAGGCCGTCTACAACATGCTGGAGTACCTGGAGCGCGCCGGCGGGATACGCGGCTACCTCGGCAGCATCGGTCTCGGGGCGGCCGAGATCGACCGTCTGCGCGCCCGGCTCCGGTAACCTCACCCATCTACTGAGTCGGCTGCGGCGCGAATTCCACCCGCGTCGTCCAGTGCGGGATGCCCGGCAAATCGGTATCGATGATGAGGTTGGCGTGGGCGCGCGCCTTCTTCGAGGCGAGCACTACGGCCGATGGCGTGCCGCAGGTGGCATTGATGGGGAACGTGCTCACGATGCTGATCGGCTTGGCCGCCTCCTGGTCCGCTTTGTCCTGACTCACCGGCTCCAGATGCGCGCCGGTGATGTGGGCCTGCGGGGCACTGACCACGTTGTACTGCACCCCTCCTTGCCAGGAACGCGTCTTCTTGTCGGGCTTGCCGGAAGTGTCGATGCTGGCCTGCCGCGTCAGCGGCGGCGGCGTCAGCTCGATCTGCCGCGGCTGCTCCGGAAAGAGCTGCTGCCGCGTCGCCATGCCCTGCAGCCGCCATACCGCGAGGAATTGCAGCGGGAAGGTGCTCTTGCACCTTACGGCGAACATCGTCGTATAGTTGCCATCGGGATCCAACGACAGCGGCGCCTTCTCCCCGTCGGAGACGGCAAACACGTACACCGGCTGGCTCACCAGGGCGCCTGAGCTCACCTTGACGGTGAGCGGATACATGGCGACGTCCGGGTTGGCCTGGAATCGCCCCGGTGTCTGGTCCTGCACCTGCACGTCACAGCCGGCCGACGCCAGCGCCGCCGCCACCACCAATGAAAAACCAATCTCACGCCGCATGCCGCCCCCTCTTTAGGTTTCTTGACACGGGATCAGCACGCGAGAGTTTGACAAGACATGCCGGCCGTGGCAAGGGCGGAGCTGTCCTAAAAACAGAACGGGGGGCCCGCCTGCGAGGCGGCCCCCCATTCGGTACTGCGCGCGGCGCTTACTTCTTCTTGCGGGCGCCGGCTCTCTTGGCTGCACGGAAGGAAATCCCAGCCCGCATGGCCTTCTGCTGAACGGCCGCCGCGGTACGCCCGAGCTTCTTCGCGACCTCGCTGGTCGGCGTTCCCGCTTTCGCGAGCGACTTCAAGGTCTTCAGCTCACTGGCGCTCCAGGATGCGCCATCGTTCGGTGGACGTTTCGCCATTACTCGATACTCCAGAAAACACCCAACTGTAGGGTCGGGGCGGAATCATACACGGTTTTGTGGAAAAAGGCGCGTCCAACATGGCAAAACGCGGCCGGACGACGTGTTGTAGGGTCGGGTCAGTTTGGAGGGACGAGCGAGCCAGCGCTTCGGCTCGAGTCTCATCGCGTGTTCCACGAGCGGACACCGTGCGCTCGCGGCGGGATTTGTGAAGAAAATATTGCTTGCGAGGGCGGCTGTCGGCGGACTCGGAGGTCCGCACTCACCACCCGGTGCGGTAACTTTTGCAACACTCCAGGCGTCAGTCCCGGAGCGCGGCGCTGTCATACGCGACGAAGAGCGATGTCGATGGAAGCGTCCGGCGGCGCCCGGCCGCGCCGCACGGACAATGCTGTCGCCGAATGGCGTCAGCAGTATCTTCTTATGGGGGCAATCGCTATGTAATGCCCGCCGGACGAATTGCCCCCCCTCCCGGGCTCAATAACGGTAGTGATCGGACTTGTAGGGACCGGTCTTCTCCACGCCGATGTAGCGGGCCTGGGCCTCGCTGAGCATCGTGAGCTCGGCATCGAACTTCGTGAGCTGCAGCCGGGCGACCTTCTCATCGAGGTGCTTCGGCAAAACATACACGCCGACCGGGTACTTGCCCGGATGGCCGTAGAGCTCGATCTGCGCGAGGGTCTGGTTGGCGAAACTGGAGCTCATCACGTAGCTCGGGTGACCGGTTGCACAGCCGAGATTCACCAGGCGCCCCTCGGCGAGCAGGATGATCCGCCGCCCGTCGGGGAAGATCACGTGATCGACCTGCGGCTTGATGTTCTCCCAGACATGGCGCTTCAGGCTCGCGACGTCGATCTCGTTGTCGAAGTGGCCGATGTTGCACACGATGGCGTTGTTCTTCATGCGCTGCATGTGCGCGTGCGTGATGACCTGGTAGTTTCCCGTGGCGGTGACGAAGATGTCCGCCTTGTCGGCGGCATGGTCCATGGTGACCACCCGGTAGCCCTCCATCGCCGCCTGCAGCGCGCAGATCGGGTCGATTTCCGTCACCCAGACCTGGGCAGACAGCGCCTTGAGCGCCTGCGCGCAGCCCTTGCCCACATCCCCGTAGCCGCAGACCACGGCGATCTTGCCGGCCACCATGACGTCAGTGGCGCGCTTGATGCCATCGACCAGCGACTCGCGGCAGCCGTAGAGATTGTCGAACTTGCTCTTGGTGACCGAGTCGTTGACGTTGATGGCCGGGAACGCGAGCGTTCCATCCTTGGCCATCTGGTAGAGGCGCTTGACGCCGGTGGTCGTCTCCTCGGTCACGCCCTTGATGTGGCGGATGCGCGTGGAATACCACTTTGGGTCGGCTTTGAGCTTCGCCTGGATGGCCGCATAGAGTGCCGCCTCCTCCTCGCTGTCCGGCTTTGCGATTACGGAAGGATCGCTCTCCGCGCGCACGCCGAGATGCATCAGCAGCGTCGCATCGCCACCGTCATCGAGGATCATGTTGGTGTAGCCGCCGTCCGGCCAGTCGAAGATGCGGTGGGTATAGTCCCAGTAGTCGGCCAGCGACTCGCCCTTCCAGGCAAACACGGGCGTACCGGCCGCCGCGATCGCCGCGGCTGCATGGTCCTGGGTAGAGAAGATGTTGCAGGAGGCCCAACGCACGCGCGCCCCCAGCGCCTGCAGCGTCTCGATCAGCACCGCAGTCTGGATGGTCATGTGCAGAGAGCCGGTGATACGCGCCCCGGCCAGCGGCTGTGACGATGCATACTCCTCGCGGATGGCCATCAGCCCCGGCATCTCCGTCTGGGCGATGAGGATCTCCTTGCGGCCCCAGTCGGCGAGCGCCAGGTCGGCGACCTTGTGGTCTGCCTTGGAATCACCCTTGGAATCGGCAATAGTGGCGGTGGACTTGAATGTGGCGTTCATGGGTCTACGTACTCCAATGACTTGGGTGAGCGCCGTGAGTGAATGCGCACGCCTCTGAGCCTGGCAGCGGGCCGAGGAGCGCCGGGTGACCCCGGCGTCCTGCCCTCTGTCGCAACGCTCCTCAGAGACGCCGCACCGCCGCACCGCTGCGGCGGGATGCGGTCCGGCACCGGCTGTGGCGAAAGCTCCGCCGCGGCCGGCGCCGTGTGTTCAGGCCGCCCTGACGCCCTTCGCTTCGGCGGCAAGCGCCACCGCGCGGTCGGTGCGCTCCCAGGTGAACTCCGGCTCCGTGCGTCCGAAGTGGCCGTAGGAGGCGGTCTTCTGGTAGATCGGGCGCGCAAGATCGAGCATCTCGCGCAGGCCGAAAGGCGTCAGGTCGAAATTCTTGCGCACGATCGCGGTCAGTTGCTCTCGGGACAGGCGGCTGGTGCCGAAGGCCTCCACCATGATGGAAGTCGGCTCCGCGACGCCGATGGCGTAGGAGAGCTGCACCTCACAGCGCTCTGCGAGACCCGCAGCGACGACGTTCTTGGCCACGTAGCGTGCTGCGTAAGCTGCGGATCGATCGACCTTGGAAGGGTCCTTTCCCGAGAACGCGCCACCGCCGTGACGGGCATAGCCGCCATAGGTGTCAACGATGATTTTGCGGCCCGTGAGGCCGCAATCCCCAACCGGACCGCCGACGACGAAGCGTCCCGTGGGATTGATGTGGTACTTGGTGCGCTTGTCGAGCCACTTGGCCGGCAGAACGGGCTTGAGGATCTCCTCCATCACCGCCTCGCGCAGCGCCTTGGTCGAGACATCGGGGCTGTGCTGGGTAGAGAGCACCACGGCCTCGAGGCCGACCGGACGATCGTCCTCGTAGCGCAGCGTGACCTGGCTCTTCGCATCGGGGCGCAGCCAGGAGAGCTTTCCTGACTTGCGCACCTGAGCTTGACGCTTGACCAGACGGTGCGCCAGGGTGATCGGCGCGGGCATGAGCACATCGGTCTCGTTGGTCGCGTAACCGAACATCAGGCCCTGATCGCCCGCACCCTGTTTGCGCTCGTCCTTTCGATCGACGCCCTGCGCAATGTCCGGAGACTGCTTGCCGATGATGTTGAGCACTCCGCAGCTCGCGCCGTCGAAGCCCATGTCGGAGGAATCGTAACCGATATCGAGCACCGTCTTGCGCACCAGTGCTTCGACGTCGACCCACGCGCTCGTCGTCACCTCGCCCGCAACGATCACGACACCAGTCTTGACCAGCGTCTCACAAGCTACGCGGCCGCGAGGGTCCTCCTTGAGGATGGCATCCAGCATGGCGTCCGAGATTTGATCGGCCACCTTGTCGGGATGCCCCTCGGAGACCGACTCGGAGGTGAAGAGATAGTCGTTGGCCATGTGCTCAGTTCCTCATTGAATTGGGTGAACGTCGTCTGCGGCGCCTGTCACGTGGGGGCAGACAGCTCCGCCTTGGCGGCCGCGGCATCGCCGAAGCTTTCCGCCAGGCGCTGCGCGATCTCGCCGGGCGTCGCACGGTGATTCTGAGTACCGCGCGACTCGATCTTCAGCGCGCCCATCACGGCCGCGATGCGGCCGCTGGTTTCATAATCGAGGTTATGCATGAGCCCATGCAGCAGGCCGGCTCGATAGGCATCGCCGCAACCCGTGGGGTCGATCACCGCCGCGGTCTTCGCGCAGGGGATCTCGAACTCCCCATCCTGGGTGTAGATCGTCGATCCCTTCGGTCCCCGCGTGACGATGAGCGCCTTCACCCGCAATGTCAGGTCGCGCACCGTCCAACCGGTCTTTTGCTGCAGCAGCCGCCACTCGTAGTCATTGACCGCCACCCAGTTGGCCTGCTCGATGAACCGGTCGAGGTCCGCCGCGTCGAACATCGGCAGGCCTTGTCCGGGATCGAAGATGAAGGGAATGCGCAGGGTGGCGAACTGTTCCGCATGCTCGATCATGCCCCGGCGGCCGTCCGGAGCCACGATGCCGATGACGACATCGTCGGCATCGGCCACCTTGTTGAGGTGCGCATGCTGCATGGCGCCCGGATGGAAGGCAGTGATCTGGTTGTCGTCCAGATCGGTCGTGATGAATGCCTGAGCCGTGAGCTCCGAGTCGACCACCCGGACGTGCTCGAGCGGCAGGCCGGTGCGCTGCATCCAGTCCCGGTACGGCGCGAAGTCCTGCCCCACCGTGGCCATCGGAACGGCCGGATCGCCGAGCAGGCTCAGGTTGTAGGCGATGTTGCCGGCACAGCCGCCGAATTCGCGCCGCAGCTTCGGCACGAGGAACGACACGTTGAGGATGTGAATCTGCTCGGGGAGTATCTGCTCGCGGAAGCGTCCTTCGAACACCATTATGGTGTCGAACGCCGCCGATCCGCAGATTAACGCCCTGCGCGGCCGCTCATTCATGGTCTGACCGCTCGCCGAAAACTTCCCATAGGACCGCCTATGATAAGTTTTGTGCCGTCCGATGGCTATAGAGGTGCTTCGAGAGCCCGCCTCAATGAGCCCTAGGAGGATGGCTGGGGCGCCGCAGCGTGCTCCGCGGCGGCAAGCAGCCCCACCCCGCGCAGCGCCAGCTCGGTGAGGCCTGCTCCCTGGCGCTCCTCGTAATAAGTAATGATCTGCCGCCGCATGCGCGGCTCCCAGTACCGCCTGAGGTGTCTCGCGACATCCTTCGCGGCCTGCTCCGTATCCCGCTCCGAGGCGAAGTAGGCGCTGATCTCGTTGGTCATTTTGATGAGCAGATCGATGTTCATGAGGATTCCAGACGCCAGGGATGGGCATAGACGACGTGCTGGTGCTCGCGTGCAAACGCCACCAGCGTGAGGCCGGCGCGCTCGGCCAGCCGCACTGCGAAGGCGGTTGGTGCCGAAAAGGCCGCAACGAGCGTCACGCCCACCGCCGCACTCTTCTGCACCATCTCGAAGCTCGCGCGGCTCGTGAGGAGGAGCGCACCGGCCGCCGGGTCCAGGCCCGAGCGCACCAGCGCGCCGATCGTCTTGTCGAGTGCGTTGTGACGGCCCACGTCCTCGCGGACCATCTGAATCCCCTTCCCCGGCACGAGCCATGCCGCAGCATGCACGCTGCCCGTGCGGGCGTTGAGCGGCTGCCTGTGCGCCAACTGCGTGATGGCCTCGTGAAGCTCCGCCGTGGTCAACTGCACGCCGCGACCTACGCTCTTCACCTCGCGGACGGCAGCCTCGACCGTCTCCTGACCACACAAGCCACACCCGCTGCGCCCCGTCAGGTTGCGGCGCCGATCGAGCAGCGCGGAGAAACGCTCCCAGGCGACTGTGATTCTGACCTCGGCGGACTCTTCGCCGTAGCTCACCTCCACGCCGCGGATTTCGTCCCGGTGCGCGACCAGGCCCTCACTCAGCGTGAAGCCGACCGCGTAGTCCTCCAGATCCGCCGGAGTGGCGAGCATTACGACGTGCGGCACGCCGTGATAGACGAGCGCGACCGGCATCTCCTCGGCGATGAGGTCCTGCTCGCATGTCACCGCACCGCGCTGCCAGCGCTCGACGGTAAGCTCGACGCACTCCCGCCGAGACGCCGTCGTCCCGGGATCCCGGGGGAGAGCCTCGGAGCCTGAGCCCGGCGGGGGAAGCGCGGTGTCAGCGCTCGACACGCAGGTCCTGCCAGTTGCCGGCCGGGTCAGGCGGGCGCCGGATCGCGCCTGCGCCGCCGTGCAGGCTTCGGCATCGCCCGCTCCTCCGCGGTGCGCCTGCGCCAGGCGTCCTTCTGATTGACCAGCACGACCTCGACCGCCGTAACCTTGTACTCCGGACAGTTGGTCGCCCAGTCGGAGTTCTCGGTGGTCACCACGTTGGCATTGGTTTCCGGGAAGTGGAAGGTGGTGTACACAACACCGGGCACGATCCGCTCGGTGACTTTCGCGCGCAGTACGGTCTCCCCCACACGGCTGGTGAGACCCACCCAATCGCCATCGGCGATGCCGCGAACCTCCGCATCGTGCGGGTGGATCTCCAGCAGATCCTCCGCGTGCCAGACGACATTGTCGGTACGTCGGGTCTGGGCGCCGACGTTATATTGGGTCAGTACCCGCCCGGTGGTGAGGATGAGCGGGAAGCGGCTGGTCGAGCGCTCGCTCGTCGGCACGTACTCGGTGAGGCAGAACTTGCCCTTGCCGCGCACGAACTGATGCACGTGCATCGTCGGCGTGCCCTCTGGCGCAGCATCGTTGCAGGGCCACTGGACGCTGCCGAGGCGATCGAGCTTCTCGTAGGTCACCCCGGCGAAGGTCGGCGTGAGCCGGGCAATCTCGTCCATGATCTCGGCCGGATGCCGGTAGTGCATCGGAAAGCCCAATGCCTCCGAGAGCAGCATGGTGATCTGCCAATCCTCGTACCCCGCCTTGGGCGGCATGATCTTGCGCACGCGCGAGATGCGCCGCTCCGCATTGGTGAAAGTGCCGTCCTTCTCGAGGAAGGAAGAGCCCGGCAGAAACACATGGGCGAATTTCGCGGTCTCATTGAGGAACAGATCCTGCACGATCACGCATTCGAGCGACGCCATCGCGCGCGCAATGTGGTGGGTGTTGGGATCCGACTGCACGAAATCCTCGCCCTGCACGTACATGCCGCGGAAGGTGCCGTCGAGCGCTGCCTCGAACATGTTCGGGATCCGCAGCCCCGGCTCCGGCTGCAGCGTCACGCCCCAGGCCTGCTCGAAGAGCCCGCGCACCGCCGGGTCCGAGACGTGACGGTAGGCGCTGAACTCGTGCGGGAACGAGCCCATGTCGCACGAGCCCTGGACGTTGTTCTGGCCGCGCAGCGGATTGACGCCGACGCCCTCCCGGCCGAGGTTGCCGGTGGCCATGGCGAGGTTGGCGAGCGCCATGACGGCGGTCGAGCCCTGGCTGTGCTCGGTCACACCGAGGCCGTAGTAGATGGCACTGTTGGGACCGGCGGCATAGAGCCGGGCGGCGCGGCGCACCAGTTGCGCCGGCACCCCGGTGACGGTCTCCATGGCCTCCGGCGAGTAGCGGTCCGAGGCGATGAGCTCCTTCCACAGCTGATACGACTCCGGCTCGCAGCGCTCGGCAACGTACTCGTCCTTCGTCAGCCCTTCCGTCACGATGACGTGGGCGATGGTATTGAGCATCGCGACGTTGGTGCCCGGCGTCAGCTGCAGGTGCACGTCCGCGGCGATGTGCGGGCTGCGCACGAGCCCGATGGCGCGCGGGTCGAGTACGATCAGCTTCGCACCCTGACGCAGGCGCTGCTTCATCTGTGATGCAAACACCGGGTGTCCGTCGGTCGGGTTGGCGCCGACGACGAGGATGACATCCGCCTTGGCTACGGAGGTAAAGGCCTGGGTGCCCGCCGACTCCCCGATCGTGCTCTTCAACCCGTAACCCGTGGGGGAATGGCACACCCGGGCACAGGTGTCGACGTTGTTGTTGCCGAAGGCGACCCGCACCATCTTCTGCACGAGGAAGGTCTCCTCGTTGGTGCAGCGCGAAGAGGTGATTCCCCCGACGGAGTCGCGGCCATGTTTCGCCTGGATGCGGCGGATCTCACTGGCAGCGTAGCGGATCGCCTCCTCCCACGAGACCTCCTGCCACTCGTCGTGGATGGTCTTGCGCAGCATGGGCTTGAGCTTGCGATCCGGATGCGTCGCATAACCGAAGGCAAAGCGGCCCTTGACGCACGCGTGGCCATGATTGGCGTCGCCGTCGCGATCGGGCGCCATACGCACGACCTCGGTCGCCTCGCCGCTGCCGCGGACCTCGGCCTCGAAGCTGCAGCCCACTCCACAGTAGGCGCAGGTGGTGGTGACGGCCCGCTCCGGCTGGCCGAGTCGGATGACGGATTTCTCCATGAGCGCAGTGGTCGGGCAAGCCTCGACGCACGCCCCGCAGGAGACGCACTCGGAATCGAAGAACGGCTCATCCTGACTGGCTGCAATCTTGGAAGCAAGGCCGCGGCCCTGAACCGTGAGCGCGAAGGTGCCCTGCACCTCATCGCAGGCGCGCACGCAGCGCGAGCAGACGATGCATTGCTCGGGATCGAAAGTGAAGTAGGGATTGCTCTCGTCGCGGGCCAGCGGCTCGCGCACGGGACCAGCCTTGTATGAGGTGCGGGTGATGCCGACCGTCCGGGCTACATCCTGGAGCTCGCAACGCGCGCCGGACGGGTCGAGCGGATGCTCGGAGAGATAAAGATCCAACACCCCGCGGCGCAGCGCCGTGAGCTTTTCCGAGTGCGTGTGTATCTTCATCCCGGCCGCTACCGTCGTCGTGCAGGAGGCCGGATAACCTTTGCGTCCTTCGATCTCGACCAGACACATGCGGCAGGAGCCGAAGGCCTTCAGCGTGTCGGTGGCGCAGAGCTTCGGCACCGGGCCACCGGCGAGCGCCGCGGCGCGCATGACCGAGGTGCCGGCCGGGACCGTGATGGACTTGCCGTCGATCTCCACCGTGACGGGGGCGCCCGTCTCGACGGGTGCCGGGGTTCCCAGATCCTCATAATCGATCGCAAACATGGCTAGCTCTCTTCATGCGCTGCGCGCAGGACCAACGGGGTTCGCCATGCGAACCCCGAACATGAAGCGTCGCTGCGCGCCGGTAAGAATTCACGGTTCAATGCCGCACCCTTGCGGTGAAATCACCGCGGAAGTGACGCAACGCGCTCTGCACCGGGAACGGGGCCATGCCGCCCAGGCCGCACAGCGATCCCTGCACCATCAGGTCGCAAAGCTCCTCGAGCCTGCGTACGTTGCCTTCCGTCTCCTCACCCTGGATGATCCGATCGATGACCTCCATGCCTCGCGTCGAGCCGATCCGGCAAGGGGTGCACTTGCCGCACGACTCGATCGCGCAGAATTCCATTGCGTAACGCGCCATGCGCGCCATGTCGACCGTGTCGTCGAACGCGACGATACCGCCATGGCCGAGCAACGCGCCAATGGAGCCGAGCGCCTCGTAGTCGACCAGCGTGTCGAACTGCGAAGCCGAAATGTAGGCGCCGAGCGGTCCGCCGACCTGGACGGCCCGCAGCGGGCGGCCGGAAGCCGAGCCGCCCCCGTAGTCATAAAGGAGCTCCCGCAGAGTCAGACCGAAAGCCCGCTCGACGAGACCTCCGCGCCTGATGTTGCCGGCGAGCTGAATGGGCAGTGTGCCGCGGGATTTTCCCATTCCGTAGCCCGCGTAGTGTTCCGCTCCCCGATGAAGAATGGTGGGCACGGTCGCGAGGGTGACCACATTGTTGACGATCGTCGGCCGGCCGAAGAGCCCCTTGATGGCCGGCAGCGGCGGACGCACCCGAACCTCGCCCCGCTTGCCCTCCAGGCTCTCGAGCATCGAGGTCTCCTCGCCGCAGATGTAGGCACCGGCTCCGAGACGCACCTCGAGCTCGAAACGCTTGCCGCTTCCCATCACATCGGTGCCGAGATACCGAGCCTGGTAGGCGGCCCCGATAGCCTCGTTCAACGCGCGGTTCGCGTGCGGGTACTCCGCACGAAGATAGATGTAGCCCTGAGTAGCGCCGACGGCAACGGCGGCGATCGTCATGCCTTCGATGAGACTGAGCGGATCGCCCTCCATCAGCATCCGGTCCGAGAACGTGCCCGAGTCCCCCTCGTCGGCATTGCAGGTGACATATTTCTGGCCCGCGGGCTGCTCCAGGACGGTCTTCCATTTGATGCCGGTCGGGAACGCCGCTCCGCCCCGTCCGCGCAGTCCCGAGCCGGTGACCGCCTGCACGATCGCCTCCGGGCTCATGGCCAGCGCCTGCCGCAGTCCCTGATAGCCGCCGTGGACCACGTAGTCGGCGACACTGGCAGGATCGACGACACCCACGCGAGTGAAGGTCAATCGCTGTTGGCTCGCGAGCCAGGGGATCGCCTCCGTGAGGCCCAGCGATAACGGGTGGGCGCCGCCGCTCAGAAACCCGGCATCGAAGAGTCCCGGCACATCGCCCACGCTCACCGGTCCGTATGCCGTCCGCCCGTGGCTGGTCGCTACCTCCACCAACGGTTCCAGCCAGTACGCGCCGCGTGAGCCGTTGCGGATGAGCCGCAGCTCGAGCCCGCGCCGCGTCGCCTCGCGCGCGATGGCGTGCGCCACTTCCCCCGCGCCGAGCGAGAGAGCGCCGGCATCGCGGGGCACATATACAGTGAAAGTCATGCGGGAGCAGTCACCTCTTGCGGTCAGCCTCGGACAGCAGCGCGTCGAAGCGCTCGGGCGTCACTCTGCCGTGCAGCCGGCCGTCAATCATCACCGCCGGCGAGCACGCGCAGTTCCCCAAGCAATAGACCGGCTCGAGTGAGTAACGCCCGTCAGGGGTCGTCTCATGGAAGTCTACTCCGAGCCGTTGCCGCACGTGCGCGGCCAGCGCCTCGCCGCCCACGGCCTGACAGGACTCGGCCCGGCACACGTTCACGGTATGGGCGCCCGGCGGACTGCTGCGAAAGTAGTGGTAGAACGAGGCGACCCCGTGCACCTCGGCGCGGGAGAGGTTGAGCCCCTCCGCCACGAGCGGCACCGCCGCGGGCGGTACGTACCCGAGCTCAGCCTGGATCGCGTGCAGTACCTCGAGCAGCGGCCCAGGCCGCTGCTTCATGTGTTCCACGATCCGCCGAATCGCCTCACCGTGCTTCGAAGGCAGGGTCTCCATAGGACGAGTATACGTCCGGCGCCGCCGCCGTCTCCTGCCCGTCCCCCGCGAACCCCGCTCCCGGGAGCCCAGTGTTCGATTTCCGGGACGCAGCGTTTATGCCACCTGGACAGATGAAGCCTCCGTCAGACACCCAGCTGCCGGGCGTGGTGCCGTAGATGATCCTCGACGAAGCTCGAGATGAAGTAATAGCCGTGGTCGTAGCCCTCGTGCCGCCGCAGGGTCAGCCTGATACCCGATTTCCGACAGGCCTCCTCCAGGAAATGTGGGTGCAGCTGCGCCTCCAGAAACTGGTCCGCCAGCCCCTGGTCGACCAGGATGGGCGGCCGCTGCGGTCCATCGGTCACGCGGGCCGCCAGTTCCGAGGCGTCATACAGCGCCCACTGCCCCGTGTCCGGCCCGAGATAGCCGCCAAAGGCCTTCTGCCCCCAGGGACAGCGTCGCGGCGCGCTGATGGGCGCAAGCGCCGACACCGACCGGTACCGTCCGGGATTGCGCAATGCGATCGTGAGCGCTCCGTGCCCTCCCATCGAGTGGCCGAAAATACCCGTGCGCTCCGCCGCCGCTGGGAAATGCCCTTCGATGAGCGAGCGCAGCTCTTGCGTCACATAGGTATACATCCGGTAGTGACGCGACCAGGGCTCCGCCGTGGCATCGAGATAAAAGCCGGCGGCCACACCGAAGTCCCACGAATCACTGTCGCCCGGGAGCTTGACACCACGGGGGCTGGTGTCAGGGGCGACCAGCATCAGCCCGAGCTCGGCGGCCACACGCTGCGCACCCGCCTTGATCATGAAGGTCTCCTCGGTACACGTGAGACCCGCGAGGTAGTAGAGCACCGGCACCGGTCCCGACTTCGCTTGCAGCGGCGTGAAAACGGCGAAGCGCATCGGACAGGCGGTACTCGTTGCCTCGTGCCGATAGAAGCCGACCGTACCGCCGAAGCAGCGATGCTGACTCAAGACTTCGAAAGGCTGGCCGGCCATGATGCTCTCTCCGGTGAAGTGCTGCGGGAGGCGCACCTTATACCGCGTCAGCCGGTGAGTCACCGCGCGTACACCGAGCGATGCGCCGGTGTCACACAGGTGGAACAAGAGGGCCATGCCACTGGCCTTCCCTGGCGGCAGAGCCCCCGGCCCGCGCATCCGTGCGCGGGCGCTCGCCGGAGCGAGGACACGTTGAGTGTCCTCGCTGGAAATCACCGGCTCGCCCACCCGCCGCCGAGCGCCCGGTAAAGCTGCACGAGGTCAGCGGAAACGGCTGTCGTGGCATCTGCGAGCGACAGCTCGTTCTGCTCTTCACTGCGCTCTGCATCGAGAACGTCGATGAAGCTCGCCACACCGCTTTGGTAGCGCTGGCGTGCGAGCTGCCGGGCGTTGTGGCTGGCCGTGACCGCCGTCTGCAGAGAGGCACGTCGCGCCTGATCCGAGGCATAGGCCGCGAGCGCATTCTCCACCTGGTTCAGGGCCGTGAGCACCGTCTGCGCGTAGATCACCGCCGCTTCCTTGGCCTTCAACCGCTGCAGGCGCACGGTTGCCCGCAGTCGTCCTCCTTCGAAAATCGGCAGCTCGATGGCTGGCCCGAAGGAGGCGAAGTGGCTCGCCGTCTCTATGAGTCGCGAGAGCCCCACCGACTGATACCCGCCTGCGGCAGTCAGCGTGAGCTGCGGGAAGTAGTTGGAGACCGCGACGCCAACCTCCGCAGTGGCCGCATGAAGGTTGGCCTCGGCCTGGCGGATATCCGGCCGGCGGCGCGCCAGATCCGAGGGCAAACCGATCGGCACGACGGGCGGAACGGGCGGCACGGGCTGCGTCCCACCGAGCTCGGCGCGCAGTGCCTCCGGCTGCTTCGCCATGAGCTGACTCAGCTGGTTGATGTCGACCGTGATCTCGCGATCGGCGAGCGGCACTTGCGCCTGTGTCGTACCCACCTCAGCCGTGGCATTCTGGACGTCGAGATCTGACGTCAGCCCCGCATTGTGCCGATCACGTGTGAGCTGCAGCAAATCGCGCTGCGTGGCGAGACTGCGCTGCAGGATGGAACGGCGAAGCTGCGCGCCGCGCAGATCGATATACGTCGCTGCGATATCGCTCACCATCGAGAGCAGCACCGCATGCCCGCCCTCCACGGCCGCCTGCATCTGGGCGTTTGCTGCCTCGATCGACCGGCGCTCCGTCCCGAAGATGTCCGGGGTCCAGGAGGCGCCGAGGCCGAGCTGATACTGATTGAACGGATTCGTCAGAATCGGCGGCAGACCGGGAAAATTCAGGCCAAAGATGACGCCGTTCGGCGTATTGGTGCTGATCCGCTCGCGCGACCATGAGGCGTTGGCCGACAGGTTGGGCCAGAGCCCCCCGGCCACGACGGCAGCTTGCGCCTGCGCCTCCTGGATGCGCAGCACTGCCTGCTTGACGTCCAAATTTTCCGTCGCCGACTGCCGCACGAGTGAGGTCAGCGTCGAATCGTTGAAGGTCGACCACCATGCTGCCGTCTGTGCGCCCTCGGAAGTTACATGCGCCGCGCCCTCGGTGCTGTTGCCCACGGCCGTGGCTGACCATTGCGCCGGGACGTTCGGCTTCGGCTTGACGAAGTTCGGGCCCACTGCGCAACCGGCCAGCGTGCAGCCGAGCGAGGCCAGGACGAGAGCGCGGAGGGTGCTGTTGGAGAGTGCCATGAGCTTCCTTCACTGTAGCCGGTGCCTGAACATCCAGGAAGCGGCGGCCAGCGTGACCGTGGCAATCACTGCCAGCGGCCAGAGGTCGGGCATGAGGACACCCGCCCCCGCTCCCTCGAGATACACCCGCTGCGCGATGTCGATGGCATAACGCAGGGGGTTGATGAAGGTGAAGTATTGCAGAGACAGCGGCATGTTGCTGAGCGGCGTCGTCAGCCCGGAGAGCAGTGCAAACGGCATGATGAGCATGAAGGAGAAGAGCATCGCCTGCTGCATGGTGTAACAGAGCGCCGAGACCACGAGGCCGACGCCCACCGCCGCCAGCACGAAAAGGACCAGCCCCGCATAGAGGGTGAGGAACGATCCCTGGAACGGGATCCGGAACCAGAGCTGCGCGACGAGGAGGACACCGGTCGCCTGAATGATGCCGACCAGCATCGACGGCAGCGCCTTGCCGGCCATGATCTCGGCAGGCCGGAACGGCGTCACGAGCAGCTGATCGAAGGTCCCCTGCTCACGCTCGCGTGCAACCGACATCGCGGTCAGCATCAGCGTTTGAATCATCGTGAGGGTGCCGATCAGCCCCGGGATCATGTTCCAGCGCGTCATGAGGTTTGGGTTGTACCAGGCACGCATCTCCACCGTCACAGGCGGTCCAGGCTGACCATGATCGGTCCGCCAGTCGCTGTTGAAGGCATCCACGACCGACTGGGCATAGCCGAGCGCCGTGCCCGCGGTGTTGGAATTGCGGCCGTCAGCGATGATCTGAACGTCCGCGCCACCGCCGGCTCCGAGACGGCGGGCAAAGTCGTCCGGTATCTCGATTGCCAGCAGCGCACGGCGATCATTGATGTAGTCGCTCACCTCCTGCTGCGTGCGCAGGTTGGCGACGCGATCGAAGAGTCCCGTGCCGTCGAATCGCGACAACAGATCCTGCGAGGCGATGCTGTGGGAGCGGTCGAGCACCGCGTAAGAGACATGGTTGAGATCGTAGGTCGCGGCGTAGCCGAAGAGCAGACACTGGATGATGGGCGGCAGCAGCAGGCTGTTGCGGGCGCGACGGTCCTTGAGGACCGCGAGCAGCTCCTTGCGGGTGAGCGCCAGGATGCGAAACAGCGATTCCAGCATCACTCAGCCGAGCCTCTTGTGAGTGACCGCGCGGCTGGCATAGCCGAGAAGCGCCAGCATGGCGGCGAGCATCGCTGCGTTGGGCAGGATCACCGGCCAGATGTCGCCGGCCAGGAAGGTGGTCTGCAGCAGCGCCACGTAGTATCTCGCCGGCAACAGGTAGGTGATCGCGCGAATCACGGCCGGCATGCTGCGCAGGTCGAACAGGAACCCTGACAGCATGAGTGCCGGCATGAAGGTGGCGAGCATGGTGAGCTGGCTCGCGACCAGCTGATTCTTGAAGTAGGAGGAAATGAGGAGCCCGACGCCGAGCGCGACCAGCACATAGAGCATCGAGGCGCCGAGGAGCACTACGAGCGAGCCGACGATCGGGACGTGGAAGAGGAACTTGCCCGAGACCACGCACAGGAATAGCCCGAGCAGGCCCAGGCCGAAATACGGGATGGTCTTGCCGAGCAGAATCTCGCCGCTGCGCACCGGGGTCACGAACAGCGCCTCGAAGGTGCCGCGCTCCCATTCCCGTGCTACCACCATTGCGGTGAGGAAGGCGCCGATCAGCGTCATGACGAGAACGATGAGCCCGGGCACGAGAAAATAGTGGCTGTCGTTGGCCGAGTTGAACCAGAGGCGACTCTGAATGCCGACCGGTCCGGCACTCGCCGGGGTTCCTTCCTCCGCCGCCTGGCGCGCAGACCAGGCGCCGACTGCGCCTGCCGCGTAGGCTTCGATGATGCGGGCGCGGTTCGCATCGCTGCCGTGCACCAGCAGCTGCACGCGCGCATCGCCGGCGCTGAAATGGCGCGCGAAGTCGGCAGGGATGGTGAGGATGCCATCGACCTTGCCCGCCATCATCAGGCGGTCGGCCGCCTGGCGGGAATAGACCCTCTGCGGCCGGAAATAGGGCGAGAGCGCAAAGCCCGCGAGCAGGTTCTGCGCCGGCCCGGAGCTTTCCTCCAGGACCACCGCCAGGGGTACGTTCCTCACATCGAGCGACAGGCCGAAGCCGAAAAGAAGGATGAGAATGACCGGCAACACGACGCCGACCGCGATGGTCGCCGGATCGCGGATCATCTGGCGCGTCTCCTTCTTCACCAGCGCGAGCACGCGCCGCAGCTTCGGGCGCAGGCGGGAGAGCTCACTCATCCTTCAGCCCCCGCTTCGCGGGCGCGCGCCGCCTCGACGACGGCAATGAAGGCATCCTCCATGGAGGCCTGCCGCGCCTCGCCCGCTCGCGCGAGCCGCCGGATCTCCGCGGGCGAGCCCTGAGCCAACACCCGGCCGCCGTCCATGATGGCGATGTGGTCGCAGTATTCCGCCTCCTGCATGAAGTGGGTGGTGACGATGACGGTGACACCCTGCTCGGCGAGCGCCGTGATCCGCCGCCAGAAAGCGCGCCGCGCCAGCGGATCGGCGCCGCTCGTCGGCTCATCGAGAAAGAGGATGTCAGGCTCGTGAAGGAGCGCCGCGCCCATCGCGAGCCGCTGTTTGAACCCACCGGGCAGCTCGCCGCTTGCAGTCTGCTCATGCTGCCCGAGGTCGAACTGGCGCACCGCCCAATCGATGCGTGCGCGGCGCACGGCGCCGCGCAGCCCATAGGCGCTGGCGAAGAACTCGAGGTTCTCCGCGACGGTGAGCGAGCCGTAGAGAGAGAATTTCTGTGCGACGTACCCGAGCCGCGCACGGGCGGCGGCGCCGGCGCTGCCGACATCGACACCGGTGATCCTCAGCACTCCGCCGCTCGGCGGCAACAGGCCGCAGAGCATGCGGAAGGTCGTCGTCTTGCCGGCGCCGTTGGGGCCGAGGAGCCCGAATATCTCGCCCCGCCGGACCGCAAAGCTCACATGATTCACGGCGGTGAAGTCGCCGAAGCGCTTGACGAGGTCGCGCACTTCCACCACAGCGCCCTCTTGCGCAGGGGAGAGCGGACGTTGGAGCCGGATGTCGACCCCTGCCTCGTGAGCTGCTGTCCCGCGCAACAGCACCATGAATCCATCCTCGAAGCGCGGCTCGACGGGCGTAGCAACGAGACCCGCGACGATGGATGGCGCATCCCCTGGCGAGCCTGCGGATGGCTCTGACGACCCTCCGCCGCGAACCAACCTGACGAGCCCACCGTCGGGCACCGCATCGATTACCGCCGGATCATCGAGCAACCGCGCCTGGAGGCGGCGCGCGTTGCTGCCAGGCCCGGGATCGAGCACGAGACTGCGTCCGGCAGCGACCCGCGTGACGCTGCCCGGCTCGCCCTGCGCAAGCGCCCGACCCTCATGCAACACGAGCACCCGCGCGGCTTTCTCCGCCTCATCGAGATATGAGGTGCTCGTCAGCACCGTCAGACCCTGCTCGCGCACCAGATGCTCGACGATGGCCCACAGCTCCCGCCGCGAGAGCGGATCGACCCCGACGGTCGGCTCATCGAGGAGTAGCAGCTCCGGCGAGCGCACCAGCGTGCATGCGAGGCCCAGCTTCTGCTTCATGCCGCCGGAGAGCCGGCCGGCGAGCCGGCCGGTGAAGCGGCCGAGGTCGGTCATCTGCATGAGCTGCGGGTAGCGTTGGCGGCGCTCAGCAGCCGTGACGCCGTGCAGGTCGGCATAGAGGTCGAGGTTTTCCTGCACGCTCAGATCCTCGTACAGCCCGAATTTCTGTGGCATGTAGCCGATGCGGTCCTGGACGCGCTGCGGCTGCACCCCGGGGTCGATGCCGAGCACGGTCAGGCTGCCGGCATCAGCGGCGAGGAGGCCAGCCATCAGACGGATGAGCGTCGTCTTGCCGGCGCCATCCGGGCCCACGAGCGCCGTCAGCTCGCCGGCGCGCACCTCGATCGAGACCCCATCGAGCGCACGGACTTCCCCGCCGTTGCCCGGCGCGCGGAAGACCTTCCGCAGGTCATGGCCGATGACGACCCGAGATGTCATTTCAACCTTTGCGGTTGTTGGGAGACAGGTATACCGTCGCCGGCATACCTAACCGCAGCTGATCGCCCGGATCCTTCACGAACACCCGGATCTCGTACACGAGGCTCGAGCGCAGCTCCTGGGTCTGCACGGTCTTCGGTGTGAACTCCGCCACGGGTGAGATGAAGCCCACCCACCCTTCGAAGCGCCTGCCCGGAAAGGAATCGACCGCGACCGTCGCTGCCATCCCGGAGCCGACCCGACCGAGGTCGGTCTCCGACACGTAGGCGCGCACCCATTTGGGGTCGGTGATGGCGAGGGTGAGCGCGGTCTTTTGAGGCGAGGCCATGTCTCCGGGCTCGGCGATCCGCGAGCGCACGATCGCGTCGAGCGGTGCACGCAGATCGGCATCGGCGAGCTCCTGCTGGAGCAGCGCGACCTGCGCCTGCTCGCCGTCGAGCAGCGCCTCCCCCTGCGCAATGTCCTCCTCGCGCGGTCCGAGCAACGCAAGTTGCAGCGCCTTGCGGCTGACCGCCACCTTCGCATCGGCGACATCGGCCTGTGCCTTGGCGTCATCGACTTCCTGACGGCTCACCGCGCGGCCGCTCGAGGTGCTGAAGACGGCCTCGAGCCGCCGGTAGCTGTCGTGCGCCTGACGGGCATCGGCCTGCGCCAGCGTGAGATTGGCCCGGGCCTGCGCCACCTCTTCGGGCCTGCTGCCATGGTGCAGCCGATCGACGGCGGCATGCTGAGCGGCCGCCTGCGCCTGTGCCTGCGCGAGCTGCGGCTGCAGACGGCTCGTGTCGAGGCGCGCGAGAATCTGCCCCTTGCGCACCCGATCGCCCTCGCGCACGAGAACGCTGTCGATGCGCTGACTGTCGTTGAAGGCCAGATCGACTTCGCGCAGATCGACGTTGCCGTAGAGCACGATTTCGTTGCTCGCCGCATGGCGGTGCGTGAGCCACCAGGCCGCGCCGATGACGGCGAGCACCAGAAGGCCAATGGGGAGGATTCTCTTATTCATGCCGAACCGCTTTCCAGGAGACCGCTGGATGTCGCCAATTGTCTATCACATGATAGAAATCTGTCAAGTGATAGAATCAAGACGTGGCCGCAGTGCCGAATATTGTGATTCGGGGATCGTGAGAAATCGCAGCACGGGAACCCGCAGACCGCGTGCCGGCGCGCGCGATGCGGGCAGCACGCGGCGCCGCCACCGGATCGGCGGCGGCTACGCCCGGGGCGAGCACACGCGCCAGCGCCTGCTCGAAGCCGGGATAGACCTCTTCGGCGAGCTCGGCTACGAGCGTGCCTCCACCCGAGCCATCGCGCGCCGCGCCGGCGTCAGCCTTCCCGCCCTGCAGTACTACTTCGGCGGCAAGGAAGGACTCCACGGGGCCTGCGCGCAATACGTCACGGAGGATGTCCGCGCCCGGCTGGGTCCGGCGGCGGAGCGCGTGCGGCTGGCGCTCGATCGCCAGGACCTCACGCGGGCCGAGCTCCTGGAGCTGCTGCGGGCGGTCGTCGAGCCCTTTCTCGAAGGTCTCGCCACCGAGCGCCCGGAAAGCTGGGCACTTTTCTTCGCGCGAGCGCAGGGGGAGCACACTGCCGCATTCGATGCGATCTTCCAACAGATCAGCGCGCGCCTGCTCGCCATCGTCACGGAGATCATCAGCCGCCTGATCGGAAAACCGGCGGGAAATCCCGAAGTCACCATCCGTACGGTCTTCATCGTCGGGCAGCTCACGCTGGTGCGCCGCGCTCGGCCCATCATCCTGCGGGCCCTTGGCTGGCCGGACTTCGAGGGCGCGCGGCTGCAGACCCTGAAGGAAGTCCTATGGGCCAGCATCACCCAGAGTCTGACACCTCAGTAGGCAGGCGAATCGCTGCTTTACAGATCTGCTCGACGAGCTCGGGGAAGCCGATGCCCGCGGCTCGTGCGGCCTGCGGCAACAGGCTCGCGGCCGTCATGCCGGGGAGCGAGTTGGCTTCGAGGCACCAGATCCCGCCGTGCGCATCCATGCGAAAGTCGATCCGGCTATAGGCGCCGAGCTTGAGGGCGGCATGCGCGCGTACCGCAAGCTCCTGAACGCGCGCCGCAACGTCAGGAGGGAGGTCCGCCGGAAAAATCTCTCTGGCGCCGCCCGCCTGGTATTTCGCCTGATAGTCGAACACCTCGCCGGGCGCGATGATCTCGCCTACGGGCAGCGCGCGGCCCTGTAACACGCCGACGGTCAGCTCGCGGCCGGGGATGAAGCGCTCCACCATCACCTCATCGTCGAAGCGCTGCGCGAGCGAGAGGGCTCGAGCGAGCCCCTGCGGCTCGCGTACGACACTGAGGCCCACGGTCGAGCCCTGTTTGTTGGGTTTCACGACCACGGGCCAGCCGAGCGCAGCGTCGATGTCCTGCGCCGTGATCGGCGCCATCCTCCAGTCCGCCGTCGGCACACCTGCCGCGCGAAAGAGGCGCTTCGACAGGTCCTTGTCCATCGCCGTCGCGCTCGCGATGTGATTGCTGCCGGTGTACGCAAGCCCCGCGAGATCGAGCACTGCCTGAATGCGGCCGTCCTCCCCGGCACCGCCGTGCAGCGCCAGAAAGACCACATCCACGTCCCGCATGTCGGCCGTCTCCGCCGCAAGCACCGGCGCACCCTGCTTCATTCCCGCGAGCGCCGAGCCGGAGGGAGGCTGCGGGCCGACGCCGCTCGTGAGCAAGCGCTGCTCGGCAGGTCCCGAGAGTCTGCCGCTCGCCGTATCGACCGCCACCACCTCGTGTCCCAGGCCGCGCAGCGCCGGAATCACCTGCGCCGCACTTGCGATCGATACGTCCCGCTCCTCGCTCGTACCGCCAAAGAGAACCGCGATCTTCATACCTGCGTACCGCCTGCGCGTAACGATGATCCTGGAAAACCATTCTCACATGTCCGCACACGAGTGGCGCTGCCCCGTGACACGCCGGAGCGCAGCGGGTACGATTACCGTACCGCTAGCTGTGCGTCGCGCCTGCAGGTCGTGTTGCAATCCAAAGCGCCTCCCAAGAGCTCGCGTCCGTTTATCGCGCGGCACGACGCCTCTGCGGGCGATCCGGATAACGCGCTCTACCGCGGCGGCGATCCCGATTTCATGACTTCGCTGGCGCGCGGGCTGCATGTCATCCGCGCGTTCTCCGGCGTCGATCGGCGCCTCACCATCGCCGATGTCAGTCGTGCCACCGGCCTCACACGCGCCGTGGTGCGCCGCTGCCTCTACACGCTCCGCGAGCTCGGCTACGCCGCCCTCGACGGCCGTACTTACAGGCTGCAGCCGCGGATCCTCAATCTGGGCTACGCCTATCTCTCGACCGCGCCGATCCCGATCGCCGCCCAGCCGGTTCTCGAGGAGCTGAGCGAGCAGCTCGGCGAGGCCACCTCGGTGGCGGTACTCGATGACGGCGCGGTGGTGTACGTGGCGCGCGCCGCGACCCGGCGCATCATGGCGGTGACCCTGGGAGTCGGCAGCCGGCTACCGGCCTACTGCACCGCGCTCGGACGGGTATTGCTCGCCAGCCTGCCGGTGGAGCAGACAGCGCAGGAGTTGGCCAAATTCGAGCTCATCGCGCACACCCGCTTCACGGTCACCTCGCGCCGGCGCCTCGAGGAGATCCTGGCCCAGGCGCGCAGCGAAGGCTTTGCCGTGAACGACCAGGAGCTCGAGGTCGGCCTGCGCTCGATTGCCGTACCGGTGAGAAACGTCGTCGGCGCCACGGTGGCAGCGATGAACGTGAGTACCCAGGCATCGCGCATCTCGCGGCGGGAGCTTCTCGAGAAAAGTCTGCCCCTCCTCAAGACGGCCGCCGAGCGCCTCGGCAGCCAACTCCCCCCTTCGCGTTAGTTTCCAGACGCGTAGACTGCGCGGATGTTTCCGGCGATCACTCCGGCCACACGGGCCCTCATTCTCGCCAACGTCCTGCTCTTCCTGCTCGAGCAGGTGGCGATGCGGCCCATGCTGCTGCACTTCGCCCTCTGGCCGCTCGCGACACCGGAAGCACTCTTCCGCCCCTGGCAGCTCGTGACCTACGCGTTCCTGCATGCGAACTTGCTGCACATCGCATTCAACATGTTCACGCTCTATGTCTTCGGCTCGGTGCTGGAGCGCTACTGGGGCGCCCGGCGCTTCCTCGTCTACTACCTCGTCTGCGTCCTCGCAGCCGGCGGCACACAGCTCGCGGTAGAGTACGCCGCCAGGACCGGCGAGCCGACCCTCGGGGCCTCGGGCGGCATATTCGGCGTGCTGCTCGCCTTCGCGATGCTCTTTCCGCGCGCCCGCCTGCTGTTGCTCTTTGCTCCCATCCCCCTGCCGGCGTGGCTCGTCGTCATGGTGTATGGATTGCTCGAGCTCTTTTTCGGCGTCACCGGCACACAGGCGAGCGTCGCGCATTTCGCGCACCTCGGCGGCATGCTGGGCGGCGCAATCATGATGCTCTACTGGCGCACACGCGCCGACCGCGGCGGCTGGCGGCCGACGTGAACGGAACTTTTTACGATTGCCTGCATCTACCGCAGCCTCGGAGGTAGCCAATGATAAAAGCGGAGCATTTGAGCAAGCGCTACGAGTCGGTCGCGGCCGTAGACGACGTCACGTTCGAGGTCCGTCCGGGCGAAGTGCTCGGATTCCTGGGACCCAACGGGGCGGGCAAGACGACGACCATGCGCATGCTCGCGGGCTTCGTGACGCCGACGGCCGGCAAGGCCAGCATCTGCGGCCATGACGTGGAGACCGAGCCCCTTGCAGCCAAGGAGCAGCTCGGCTACCTGCCGGAGGGAGCGCCGAACTACGGCGAGATGCGCGTGCGCGGCTTTCTGGACTTCATCGCCGACCTGCGCCGTCTTGAGGGCTCGCGCCGGCGCGCACGTCTCGACTACGTCATCGGCCGGTTGCAGCTCGCCTCGGTGCTCGAGCAGTCGATCGAGACGTTGTCGAAGGGCTTCCGCCGCCGCGTGGGCCTCGCGCAGGCCATCATCCACGACCCGCCGGTACTCGTCCTCGATGAGCCTACCGATGGCCTCGATCCCAACCAGAAATTCGAGGTCCGGGCCCTGATTAACCAGATGGCCCGCGACAAGATCATCGTGATCTCGACGCACATCCTCGAGGAGGTCGATGCAGTCTGTAATCGCGCGATCATCATTGCGCGTGGACGCATCGTCGCCGACGACACACCGTTGAAGCTCGCGGCCCGGTCGCGCTATTACAACGCAGTATCGCTGCAGCTCGAGCGCCCGGAGCAGCTGGCCGCGGCACGCGCCGCGGTAGCGGCGCTCCCCTCGGTGGCCGACGTCGAGATCAGCGAGCGCGACGTGCGCCTGACCGCGCTGCCGCGCTCCGGCGCTGCGATATTCGGGGCCATCTCGGAGCTCGCGAGCGCCAGGGGACTCGCGCTCAAGGAGCTGCATCTCGAATCCGGTCGGCTCGACGAAGTCTTCCGCTCCATCACCGCATAACTACTTACACGGGGGCGCCATGCGCAACGTGGGCATCATCCTGCGCCGCGAGCTCGCGAGTTATTTCGCGACACCGCTCGCCTATGTCTTCATCCTCATCTTCCTCGTGCTGGCCAACGCCTTCACGTTCTATCTCGGCGGCTTCTACGAGCGCGGCCAGGCGGACCTGGAGCCCTTCTTCGCCTTCCACCCGTGGCTATATCTCTTCCTCATTCCGGCGATCTCCATGAAGCTCTGGGCCGAGGAGCGCAAGTCCGGCAGCATCGAGCTGCTGATGACCCAGCCGGTGACGCTCTGGGAGGCGGTGCTCGGCAAATATTTCGCGGCGTGGCTCTTCACCGCGCTTGCCCTGGCGCTCACATTCCCCATCTGGATCACCGTCAACTACCTCGGCAAGCCGGACAACGGCACGATCATCGCCGCCTATCTCGGCAGCCTGCTGCTCGCCGGCGGCTTTCTCGCGGTCGGCTCGTGCATGTCGGCGCTCACGCGCAACCAGGTGGTCGCCTTCATCCTCGGTGTTGCGGTCTGCTTCGCCTTCCTCCTCGCGGGCTATCCCATGGTGATCAACGCCTTCCAGAGCTGGGCGCCGCAGGCGCTCGTGGGCGCAATCGCCTCGCTCTCCTTCCTCACTCACTTCCAATCGATCGCCAAGGGCGTGATCGAGGCGCGCGACCTTCTCTACTTCGCGATGCTGATCGGCTTCTTCCTCTTCACCACCGCGGTCGCCCTCGACCTGCGCAAAGCGGACTAGGAGCGCCCACATGACCAAACGCTCGACCCTCGGCTGGGGCGCGGTGGCGGCGCTGGCGCTCACCTTCATCGGCCTCACCATTCTCTTCAACTACTCGCTCGCAGGCTGGCAGCTCGATCTCACCCAGAATCGCCTGTACACCATCTCGGCCGGCACCGACCGGATCCTGCAGAGCATCAAGGAGCCGATCGACCTCTACTTCTTCTACTCGGCCAAGACCGCCGAATCCATCCCGCAGATCCGTCCCTACGGCCAACGGGTACACGACTTCCTCGAGGAGCTCAGGCAGCGCTCGGGCGGCATGATCCACCTGCACGTCATCGATCCGCAGCCGTTCTCGGTCGAGGAGGATCGCGCCGCGGAGCTCGGGGTCACGGGCACCGCCATCAACGAGGCCGGCACCAAGTTCTACTTCGGTCTCGCGGGAACCAACTCCACCAACGGCCAGCAGGCCATCCCCTTCTTCGACCCGGACAAGCAACGCTTCCTCGAGTACGACGTCGCGAAGCTCGTCTATCAGCTCGCGCATCCGGCGAAGCCGGTGGTCGCGTGGCTCTCGACACTGCCCATGACAGGCGGCTTCAACCCGCAGACCGGACAGATGGGCAAGCCCTGGATGATCTACTCGCAGGCACAGCAGCTCTTCGATCTGCGCCCTCTCGAGCCGAACGCGACCTCGATCGGACCGGGTGTGCGCGTGCTCGTGCTGGTCGATCCGAAGAACCTCTCGCCTGCCATGCAGTTCGCCATCGACCAGTACGCGCTGCGGGGCGGACACATCGTCGCCTTCCTCGATCCGATGGCGCAGGCGGATCAGTCCGGCGGCAACCCCATGCAGGCGATGGGAGCCGACCACGCCTCGCACATGGAGCAGCTCCTTTCGGCCTGGGGAGTCGGCTTCGATCCGCGCGAAGTAGTCGCCGACCGTGGCCACGCGCTCACCGTCGCCATGCGTGAGGGCGCGCCGCCGGTCGAGCACGTCGGGATCCTGGGGCTCGGCGACAACTCGCTCTCGCAGAGTGACGTCATCACTTCGGGCCTCTCCAACGTCAATGTCGAGACCGCCGGCTACGTGACTCCCGTGAAAGGCGCGACGGTCAAATTCGAGCCGCTCATCCAATCGAGCACCGATGCGGAGCCGATGCCCGCGCAGCGGTTTGCCATGCTGATGGATCCTACGACGCTATTGGAGGGGTTCAGACCTACCGGCACCCGTTACACCATCGCCGCACGCGTCACCGGAATGGTGAAGACCGCCTTCCCTGACGGTCCGCCCAAAGGAGTCGCGCTCCCTGCCGGTCAGCGTGATCTCAAGGCATCGGTGAGGCCAATGAATCTCGTGGTCTTCGCCGACACCGACCTGCTCTCGGACTACCTGTGGGTGCACGAGCAGGAGCTCTTCGGCCAGAGCATCGCGCAGGCGTGGGCGAGCAACGGCGACCTGGTGCTGAATACCCTCGACAACCTTTCCGGCAGCTCAGACCTGATCAGCGTACGCGGCCGCGCGGGTTTCACACGTCCCTTCCTGCGTGTCGATGCCCTGCGCCGCGTGGCGAATGCCCGTTTCCACGCGCAGGAGCAGCAGCTGCAGCAGAAGCTGCAGAACACTGAGCAGCAACTGACATTGCTGCAGTCGAAGCGCAACGACAAATCGGCGCTGATTCTGACGCCCGCACAGCAGCAGGAGATCGAGCACTTCGAAGCGGAGAAGCTCGAGATCCGTAAGCGCCTGCGCGCCGTGCAGGCGGGCCTCGTCAGCGACATCGACGAGCTCGGCACGCAGCTCAAGGTTCTGAACATCATCGTGATGCCCGGTCTCTTCGCGCTCGCCGCGCTCCTCATCGGCGCGATGCGTCGCAGGCGTCCTCACGCCGTCCCGAGCAAGAAGGAATAACGTCCATGACCGCACGGCGCGTCACACTCCTCTTCGCCATCGGCATCGTCATCATCGCGCTCGCAGCGTGGATCTCCAGCCGCAGCCAGACCGGCTCCGACTCCGTCGCCAACACTCGAGTCCTCCCCGGACTCGAGAGCTCTTTGAACGATGTCACCCGGATCCGCATCACCAAGGCCGGCAATGTGCAGGCAACCCTGGACCGCAGATCCACCGACTGGCTCGTCGGCGAGCGGGGGTACCCCGCCGACTCCGGGAAGCTGCGCAAGCTCCTGCTCGATCTCGGCTCGCTTCAGGCCGTCGAGCGCAAGACGAGCATCGCCCGCAACTACCCGGTGCTCGGCGTCGAGGATGTGACGCAGCCCAAGGCCTCGGGTGCGCGTATCGACCTCGTGACCCCCGGCAAGACCTGGTCATTGATCGTGGGCCGCTCGATGGACGCCAATGACTGTTACGTGCGCGTCGTCGACTCCCCGCAAAGCCTCCTCGCGAGCCCCATCATCCTCGTCGATGCAGATCCGAAGCTCTGGCTCGAGCCGACCATCCTCGATATCGCGCAGACCCGCGTGAGTGAAGTCGCCGAGCAGCCGGCCAAAGGCCCCGGATTCAACGCCTCACGTGACAAGAAAACCGATGCCAACTTCACCGTCCACGGCATCCCTCACGGCCGTGAGCTGACGGGCGCTGACGCCGCCAACACGATGGGCAGCGCCCTCTCGAGCCTGACCCTGACCGACGTGCGCAAGGCCACCGCGGCGCCGCAGGGTACCGGGCTCTCGCACGCCGTCTTCAAGACCTTCGACGGCCTGGAGATCGACGTCAGCGGCTACAAACAGGGCAGCAACGGTTACATCGACGTGTCGGCGCGCGCGGCCGACAAGTCCGCCGCCGCCGAGGCACAGCAGATCAACTCCCGGGTGCAGGGCTGGGATTACGAGATCCCCGACTACCGCTATGATGAGATCTTCCAGTCGATGGACGGCCTGCTGAAGCCCCTTCCGGCGAAGAAGGCGCACGCGACCCCGCATGCGCATCCGTCGAAGTCGAAATAGTCAGCGGCAGGGCAGGAGGCGCTAGCGCGCCCTGGCCAACAGAAGCAGGGTCACCGCGGCGAGCAGCGCGGTCGGGAGCCACGCGAGTATCACCGGATCCAGGTTGAAGACGATCGTCCCGCTCTCGATCAGCCGCTGCAGCAGGAAGAATACGATCCCGATCACCAGCGCCAGCATCGTGCGCGTGCCGGCCCCTGCCGACCGCATGGAGCCCAGGACGAACGGCAGCGCCAGCAGCACCGAGAATGCGATGGCCACCGTCCGTGCGATCTTCGACCAGAAGGCGAACAGGTACTGCCTGGCATCGAGCGAGTTGGTGTGGAAGTACTGGATGAGCTGCCACAGCGAGCGCAGCGTCAGCTGCTCCGGGTCCTGCACCGCGAGCCCGAGAAAGCCCGCGGTGACGTTCGACTGCAGCACCTTCTGGCCCGGGGGGCTGGCGGTCACGCGATCGACGGGCGGCGGACGGCATTGCGTCGAATGCTCGTCGCAGCCCGGCGGTGCGGCCGCGCCGTCGACGCTCCGATAGAAGAAGCGCGACTCGGTGTAGCCACCCAGCATCCACGTGTGCTGGCCTGCGGCCGTCGCGCTCGCGGCGCGGCCGATGGCCATGAGCGAGTGCCCGGGCGACAGCTCGAACACCTGCATGCCGACGAACTGACGCGATCCGGATTGCCTCGCGACGTTGAGAATCAGGCCGCCGTCACGCACCCAGGCGCCGGCGCCGCCGCCAAAGCCGACGCTGTTGTACTTGCTGAACGCCTTTTGCTGATTCGCCGCCTCCTGCAACTGCGGCGCAACGAACTCCCCGAGCGCACCCTCGAGCGCAATGAGCACGGCTGCGGCGAGGAGCGTCGTGCCGGCCAGGCGCGCCACTGACACGCCGGTGGCCCGAATGACCGTGATCTCGCTGCCGCGCGCGAGCTGCCCGAAGCCGATGACCGAGCCGATGAGTGCCGTGATCGGCAGCAGCTGATACACCTGCTGCGGCAGGTTGAGCAGCGTGTACCACATCGCATCGACCACGGTGTAATGGCCGACGCCGATATCGCCCTGCTGCCCGATGAATATGTACAGGCCGCCGAGAATGAGCCACACCGCCATGACCAGCCCCACGGCGCCGAGTACGGTCCGCACGATGTAGCGGTCCAGGAGGCTCATATGCCGGCCGTCCGATAGCGCAGGCGTTGCACGGCCTTCGGCCCGAAGATCACCGCGAGGGTGAGCAGCACCACGGCCAGGTGCGTCCACCAGAGACCCAGCGCCACTGGGATGGCGCCCCTGGCGAGCCATGCCTGCCCGAGTGAGATGAGGTTGGAATACACGAGATAGACGAGCAGCGCGAGCCACACGCGCGCGTAGCGGCCCTGGCGGGGCCTCAGGCGCGCGAGCGGCACGGCGACCGCCGTGAGGACGATGCACATGAGCGGCATCGAGAGCCGCCACTGAAGCTGCGCCTGAAGCTTCGGGTCCGGGGAGGCGAAGAGTGCTGCGGTCGGCTGCGCATCGAGATCCGTTATCACATCATTCACCGGCGGCACCCTGATGGGAATGCTGAGCTCGGCGTAGTTGCTGGTGCGGAACTGGGGACTGCCGGGGATGCCCACCAGCCGCTCACCATCGAGCAGCTTGATGGTTTGGCCACTGCCATCGGCAGCCGCGGTGTGCAGCGCCCGGCGGGCGATGGCCACTTCCACCATCGGGCCGTCGTTTCTCTCCACGAACACGTTCTGCAGCGTGCCGTCGGCATCGACTTTCTCGGCGTAAACCACTGCGCTGCCGCCGCCGAACGCGCGGAAAGTGCCGGGCTGCAGCGGTGCGAACTGCCCCGCGCGTATTGCCGAGTTGCGCAGGGTGAGGGCCTGCTCCGTTGCCCCCGGCGCGACGATCAGCGTGAGCGCCGCAAGGCCGATCGCGAGAAGAACCCCCAGGCCGATCACGGGACCATACAAGGTCATGGGTCTGACGCCGCAGGCAAAGGCTGCGGCCAGCTCGCTATCGTGATAGACCCTGCCGAGAGCGAGGACGATGCCGAGCAGCAGCCCGAACGGCACCAGGAGGCTCAGGTACTGCAGCATGCCGAGGTAGATGAGCTCGAATACCACGCCTTGCGGAAACTGGCTCGCCGCGGCGCGCTCGAGCACGGCAGCCAGCTGGTTCGCGAGCAGGATGACGAGCAGCACGCCCATCACCACCAGCCAGGAGGTGATGACTTCGCGCAATATGTAGCGCCCGAGAATTTTCCCCAACCGATGGCCTGCCGTGACTTTCCCCGCCGGACCGCCGGTGGGTTAAACTTAAATAACTAAGGTAAAGCAGACGGTTGCGCGCCTCAATGGGCGCACCGACGAACCGAACAATACGCCGGCGCCGCTGCCGGCATTCCGGCATCATGCCGGCACTAGGGGATAGAGATGCGATTCGAGACCTGGAGCAAGGGGATAGCCACGCTCGACGTGGACTGCCTCGTCATCGGCATATTCGAGGACGGAGAGCTGAGCGAGGAGGCCCGCGCGGTCGATTCGGCAGCGGGCGGCCGCCTGAAAAAGCTGCTCGGCCGAGGCGACTTCCCCGGCAAGCCGGGCGAGACGCTGCTGCTGACGGACCTGCCGGACCTTGCTGCCTCACGCGTCCTGCTCACGGGCCTCGGCGCCAAGAAGGGCTTCAGCCGCAAAGCCTGGCGCAAGGCGTGGGCCGCCGCCCTCGGCGGATTGCAGAAGACCGGAATCGGGAGCATCGCGCTCGCGCTCGAAAGGCCTCCGGCAAAGGCGCTCGACGATTACTACTTCGGGCGTGCGGTCGCGGAGATCGCCGTGTCGGGCCTCTATCGCATCAATGATCTGAAGACGGGGAAGAAGCCAAAGCCGGTCCCGCTCGAGCGGATACTGGCAGGCCCGGTGGGTAAGAGCGCGGCCGCAAAAGTGGCCCGCGGCATGGCACACGGCGCCGCCATCGCCGATGCCTGCAAGATCCAGCGCGATCTGGCGAATCTGCCGCCGAACGTCTGCACGCCCACCTTTCTGGCGGAAGAGACGCGAGCGCTCGCCAAGCGGTACCCGTCGCTGCGCGTGCGTGTGCTCGATGAGCCGGCGATCCGCCGAGAGAAGATGGGATGCCTCCTCGCGGTCTCACAAGGCAGCGCCGAGCCGCCACGCTTCATCGTGATCGAGCATGGCGGGTCCGGCAAAGGGAGCAAGTCCGGCGCTCCCGTGATCCTCGTCGGCAAGGGCGTGACCTTCGATACGGGCGGCATATCCCTGAAGGACCCGCCGGCCATGGACGAGATGAAATTCGACATGAGCGGCGCGGCCGCGGTGATCGCCTCGCTGCTGCTCGCCGCGTCGCTCGATCTGCCGCTGCGCGTCGTAGGGCTCATCGCCGCAGTCGAGAACATGCCGGACGGCAAGGCGGTGAAGCCCGGCGACATCGCCACCAGCGCCTCCGGGCAGACCGTGGAGATTCTCAACACCGATGCCGAGGGCCGATTGATTCTCTGCGACGCGCTGCACTACGCTCGCCGCTTCGAGCCGGCGGCCGTCGTCGACATTGCGACGCTGACGGGGGCCTGCGTGGTGGCGCTCGGACATCACCACTCCGGCGCCATGGGCAATGACGAGGCGCTGGTCACGGAGCTGGTCGAGGCAGGCGTTCGCGCCGACGATCGCGCGTGGCCGCTGCCGGTCACGGAAGAGTACGCGGAACAGCTCAAGAGCAACTTCGCGGACTTCGCCAATATCGGGGGGCGGGACGGCGGTGCCATCACCGCCGCGGCCTTCCTGGGTAAATTCACACAGGGGTTAAAATGGGCGCACCTCGACGTGGCGGGCACCGCTTACCAGAGCGGTGCACAGAAGGGCAGCACTGGGCGTCCGACTCCCCTTCTCTCGGACTTCCTCATTCGCCGCGCCAGACTCTGACGCGTCATGGTGTGAGTCATGGCCGACAGCGACGGCACTTCAGCATCTGCCGCCCCGACCGGCGCCGGTTCCTCTCCGCCCGCCTCCTCCACCGCTGAGCGGAGTCTGCGTGTCGACTTCTACGTGATCGAGGGGACAGGGACTGCCGCACGACTGAAGGTCGCCTGCCGCCTCGCCGAGAAGGCGTATCTCGCCTCGCAACGCGCCCTCATCTGGCACACCGAGCGCGCCGAGCTCGAGATGCTCGATGAGCTCCTGTGGACCTTCGCGGACGGCAGCTTCGTGCCGCACGAGTGGCTGACATCCAACGCGGCCGCAGAGGCGCCCGTGCTGCTCAGCGCAGCCTCCCCGCCTACGGCAGCATTCGATTTCGTGGTCAACCTCGCCGCCGATCTGCCGCCCTTTCCACATCTGACGCGCCGGATCGCCGAAATCATCGATGGTGACGAGGGACGGCGGCGGGCCGGCCGGGCCCGCTTCAAGGCCTACCGGGAGCTCGGCGTCGAGCCCGTGACCCATACACTGCGCGCGGAATAAACGCGTCCGGCCGCTATAATGCCCTGACAATTCACTCAGGGCCCGTCGTCTCCATGGACAAAGTGTATGCGCCGCACGACATCGAGCGGCGGATCTACGCGCAGTGGGAATCCAGCGGCTGGTTTGCGCCGAGCGGCCACGGATCCCCCTTCTGCATCATGATCCCGCCGCCGAACGTGACGGGTACGCTGCACATGGGTCACGCGTTTCAGCACACGCTGATGGATGCCCTCACCCGCTACCATCGGATGCGCGGTGACGACACGCTGTGGCAGCCCGGCACAGATCATGCCGGCATCGCAACCCAGATGGTCGTCGAGCGCCAGCTCGAAGCGCAGGGCCGCAGGCGAAGCGAGCTCTCACGCGAGGCCTTCGTCGAACGGGTCTGGGAGTGGAAGGCGCAGTCCGGGGGGACCATTGCCTCGCAGATGCGGCGGCTGGGGGATTCCGTCGACTGGTCGCGCGACCGCTTCACGATGGACGCGGGCCTGTCGAGCGCGGTGCTCGAGGTATTCGTGCGCCTGCACGAGGAAGGCCTGATCTACCGCGGCAAGCGGCTCGTCAACTGGGATCCGGTGCTGCTCACCGCCCTCTCGGATCTCGAGGTGGAGAGCGAGGAGGAGGAAGGTCACCTCTGGCATTTGCGATACCCTCTCGAGGACGCGTCAGGTCACGTTGTCGTTGCCACAACGCGGCCGGAGACGATGCTCGGCGACACCGCCGTCGCCGTGAATCCGGAGGATGAGCGCTACAAACATCTGGTCGGCAAAAGGCTGCGGCTACCGCTCACGGACCGCACCATTCCCGTCATCGCCGATGCGTACGTGGATGCCTCGTTCGGCTCAGGATGCGTGAAGATCACGCCCGCGCACGATTTCAACGACTATGAGATCGGCCTGCGGCACGGCCTCGAGCAGATCAACATCTTCACGCCCCGCGCGGCCCTCAATGACAACGTTCCCGTGCGCCTGCGCGGACTCGATCGCTTCGAGGCGCGCAAGCGCGTGCTGGCCGAGCTCGAGGCGGCGGACCTCATCGAGAAGATCGAGAAGCACAGGCTCGTGGTGCCGCGCGGCGATCGCAGCGGAGCGGTGCTCGAGCCGTTCCTGACCGACCAGTGGTACGTCAGGGTCGCTCCGCTCGCGGCCCCGGCCATCGCGGCGGTCGAGAGCGGAGCGATGCGGTTCGTGCCCGAGAACTGGGCCAAGACCTATTTCGAGTGGATGCGCAACATCAGGGACTGGTGCGTCAGCCGCCAGCTCTGGTGGGGGCATCGCATCCCTGCATGGTATGACGCGGCCGGGAATATTTACGTCGCACGCAGCGAGGGGGAAGCGCGTAGCAAGCATCGGCTGCCCCCTGACGTCAAATTGACTCAGGATACGGACGTTCTCGACACGTGGTTCTCTTCCGCGCTCTGGCCATTCTCCACGCTCGGATGGCCGCAGCAGACACCGGCGCTGGCGAAGTTCTATCCGACGACCGTGCTCGTGACGGGATTCGACATCATCTTTTTCTGGGTCGCGCGGATGATGATGATGGGCCTGAAGTTCATGGGTGAGGTCCCGTTCCGCGAGGTCTACATCACCGGACTCATCCGCGACGAGCATGGCGACAAGATGTCGAAGTCCAAGGGCAACGTCATCGACCCGCTCGATATCGTGGACGGCATCGATGTCGAGTCGCTGGTGGACAAGCGTACGAGCGGCCTCATGCAGCCGCAGATGAAGTCGAAGATCGAGAAAGCAACGCGCAAGGAGTACCCTGAGGGCATTGCGCCGCATGGCACCGACGCGCTGCGCTTCACCTTCGCCGCCCTGGCTTCTCCGAGCCGCGACATCCGCTTCGACCTGGCGCGCGTGGCCGGCTATCGCAACTTCTGCAACAAGCTGTGGAATGCCGCGCGCTTCGTCATCATGAGCGCGGGCGGCGCTGAAGAGCACGCCGCCGCGCAAGCGTCGATTGGCGCGGAGCATGTGGAGCTCTCCGTCGCCGACCGTTGGATCCGCTCCCGCTTTGGCCGCACCATCGAGACGGTCGAGAAGGCCCTCGCCGAATACCGTTTCGACTATGCCGCCACCGCGCTTTACGAGTTCACCTGGTACGAGTTCTGCGATTGGTACCTCGAGCTCACCAAGCCCGTCCTGCAGTCTGAAGGCTTCTCGCCCGCCGCCCGGGCGGGCACGCGCCGCACGTTGCTCGAGGTCCTCGAGGCGCTGCAGCGCGCACTGCATCCGGTCATGCCGTTCATCACGGAAGAGATCTGGCAGCGAGTCGCCCCCCTCGCCCGTCGTGAGGGCGCGACGGTCATGCTCGCGCCCTATCCCCGCAGTGTCGACTTTCCCCTCGACGAGGAGAGCGAGCAGGAAGTCCATTGGCTGCAGTCGTTCATCCTCGCCGTGCGTCAGATTCGGGGCGAGATGAACATCACTCCCTCGCGCCGCATTCCGCTCCTCTACCGCAATGCCTCGACACGCGACGTCGGGCTCATCCGGCGGCACCACACCTGGCTCGAGCGGCTCGCCGGCATCGAGCCGCCGCGTGGGCTCGGCGCAGGCGAGGCGCAACCGCAGGCAGCCACCGCGCTGGTCGGCGAGCTGACGCTCCTCGTCCCGATGGCCGGACTCATCGACGCCGCCGCCGAAGCCGAGCGCCTCGGCAAGCTCCTCGCGCGCGCCCAGGCCGATCTCGGGAAGACCCGCGCCCGGCTCGCCAACGATAACTTCGTCCGCAATGCTCCCGAGGCCGTGGTGAGCGCCGAGCGGCAACGCGAGGCCGATCTCGAGCGGACCGCGACGGGGCTCACGACACAGCTCGAGCGGGTGCAGGAGCTGCTCAAGGCGAAGACGGTATGAATGCGGCTGCCGCGCAGGAGAGCGACGCGCCGGCCCTACAGCGCGCGCTCGCGGCTCTCGAGACCATCGTTCTCGGCAAGCCGCAGCAGGTGCGGCTCTGTCTCACCTGTCTGCTCGCTCGCGGACACCTGCTCATCGAGGACGTCCCCGGCGTCGGCAAGACCACGCTCGCGCACGCGCTGGCTCAGGTGCTCGGACTCGCGTGGCAACGGGTGCAATTCACGAGCGACCTGCTGCCGGCTGACATCATCGGCGGGTCGATCTTCGATCGTGCAAGTCAGCAGTTCAAGTTCCGGCAGGGACCGGTCTTCACGCAGCTGCGGCTCGCCGATGAGGTGAATCGGGCGAGCCCGCGCACGCAGAGCGCG
>Ga0134128_10000921_pt1 | contig 39867 bp, 37 predicted proteins | sample KB31754_FD_96462 | JGI IMG/M metagenome (GOLD analysis project Ga0134128, IMG submission 96462) | Terrestrial soil microbial communities with excess Nitrogen fertilizer from Kellogg Biological Station, Michigan, USA - KB3-175-4 | ecosystem: Environmental > Terrestrial > Soil > Unclassified ...
CCGCGGGAGGAAGTGCAGGCGACGCTCGCCACCCGGCGCTACCTCGGCGCACTCTACGATTCCAACGGCGGCCATCTGCATCCGCTCAACTACACGCTGGGTCTGGCCGCAGCCGCGGAGCGGGCCGGCGTGCGCATCCACGAGGGCACGCGGGCACTCGGCTTCACCTCAGCGCGCGTGCGCACGCCGGGCGGCGAGGTCCGGGCCCGCCACCTGGTGCTCTGCGGCAACGTGTATCTCGGCCAGACCGCACCGGCCCTCACCGCGAAGATCATGGCGGTCGGCACCCACATCATCGCCACGGAGCCGCTCGGCGCGGAGCGCGCCCGCGCCCTCATCGCCAACAACGCCGCCGTCAGCGACATGAACTGGGTGCTCGATTACTTCCGGCGCTCGGCCGATCACCGGCTGCTCTTCGGCGGCCGGGTCAGTTACTCGGGCCTCAACTCCTTCAAGGCACCGGGCGCAACACGCACCCGCATGCTGAAGGTTTTTCCCCAGCTCGCCAACGTGGCTGTGGAGTACTCGTGGGGCGGCTACGTCGACATTACCCTCAATCGGGCGCCGCATTTCGGCCGGCTGATGCCGAACGTGTACTTCCTGCAGGGATTCTCCGGGCACGGCATCGCGCTCACCGGGATCGCCGGCAAGCTCGTGGCCGAGGCGATCGCGGGCCAGGCGGAGCGCTTCGACGTGTTCGCGCGTATCCCGCACCGCGACTTCCCGGGGGGAGCTTTCCTGCGCCGCCCGCTGCTGGTGCTGGCGATGTTGTATTACCGGCTGCGGGACCTGTTATAGCAAGGAGCGGCCCTGGGCCACTTACTCACTTGCTTTCGAGCAACTCTGCGATTTGCACGGCATTCAGGGCAGCGCCTTTCAACAGCTGATCGCCGGCGACGAAGAGCGCGATCGAGCGGCCGCTCGGGTCGCTGATGTCGCCGCGGATGCGGCCCACCAGGATCGCATCCTGTCCGGAGGCGTCCTTCGGCATGGGGAAGTAGTTGCGTTCCGGGTCATCAACGACCTTCACGCCCGGCGCGGTCTCCAGGATGTCACGCACCTGCTCCGGGGCAATCGCGCGCTCGCACTCGAAGTTGATCGCGATCGAGTGCGCGCGCAGCACCGGTACGCGCACGCAGGTCGCGGCGATGCGGATGGAATCGTCGCCGTAGATCTTGTGGGTCTCGCGCACGATCTTCGTCTCCTCCTCGTTGTAGCCGGTCTGCGGATCGACCTTCGCGTTGTGGCTGAAGAGGTTGAAAGCGTACGGGTGCGGCAGCACGGTGTTCTCGTAGGGCCGGCCCTCGAGATACGCGCGGGTCGACTCGCGCAGCTCCTCCATGGCCGCGGCGCCGGCGCCGGAGGCGGCCTGATAGGTCGAGACGATCATGCGCCGCAGGCGGTTGATCCGGTGCACCGGCCAGAGCGGCGTGATCGCAATGATGGTGGAGCAGTTGGGATTGGCGATGATGCCGCGATGGGACCGCGCCGCCTCCGGGTTGATCTCCGGCACGATGAGCGGCACCGCCGGGTCCATGCGGAAGGCGGAGGAGTTGTCGACCACCACCGCGCCCTGCTCCACGGCCAGCGGCCCGAAGCGCTTGGAGGTGCCGCCGCCGGCGGAGAAGAGCGCGATATCGACGCCGCGGAAGCTGTCCTCCTTGAGCTCGCGCACGGGCAGCGCCTGGCCGCGGAAGGCCAGCGTCTTGCCCGCGGAGCGCGCCGAGGCGAAGAGGCGCAGCTCCGCCAGCGGGAAGCGCCTCTCCTCGAGACAGCGGATGAGCTCGATACCGACGGCGCCTGTGGCGCCGACGATCGCAACCACCGGCGCCGAGCCTGCTGAACGACCAGACTGCATGGACGGACTCCAGAACGAACGAGGCCCCGACGGCGGTGCCGGCGGGGCCTCTGATTGACTCGCGATGTTCCGGCTCTGCTAGGCGCGCGCGAGATTCACCAGGGCCCCCGGGCGGGGCTTCTCGAGGGTGATCTTGCGCGTTTTCATCAGAGCGGACATACGGCGGCCGACGCTACCGGAAGCGTGGGCGGCTGTAAAGGGATTTCGCACCCGCGCGACTCAGCGCGACCGAATCTCGAAACAGCGGTGAATCCGCGCGTTGCGCTCGAAATCGCGCGGCAGAGTCGCGGCGGAAACGTCACGGATCGCGTGGCGCTCCGCCAGCGCCGGATCCAGTCGGAAGCGCTGCGCATTGGTCGAGAAAACGAGCAGTCCGTCCGGCGCCAGCAGGCGCATGCAGGCGTCGATCAGCGCCGGATGGTCGCGCTCGATGTCGAGCACCCCCTGCATGCGCTTGGAGTTCGAGAAAGTGGGCGGATCGAGGAAGATGAGGTCGTAACGCTCGCGGGCGCGCGCGTCCTCGCGCAGCCATTCCAGACAGTCCGCCTGCACGAACTCGTGCGCCGCCGGCGCGACCGCGGCAGTGTTGCGCGCGAGATTGCGTTGCGCCCAGTCGAGGTAGGTCCGCGACATGTCGACGGAGGTCGTCGCGGCGGCGCCGCCCGCGGTCGCGTATACAGTGGCCGTGCCCGTGTAGGAGAAGAGATTCAGGAAGCGCTTGCCCGCCGCGGCCTGTCGCAGGCGGGCGCGCGTGATCCGGTGGTCGAGGAACAGCCCGGTGTCCAGGTAATTGTCGAAGTTGACGATGAGCTGCAGGCCCTCTTCGAGCACCACGTGGAAGTCGGAGCGGTCCGCGACCCTGCCGTACTGCTCGCCACGCGGTGTGCGCCGGCGCGTGCGCAGCTTGATGCGCTCCGGCGGGACCCCGAGCGCGCCGGGCAACACCGCGAGCGCCTCGCCGCGGCGGCGGCGGACCGCTTCCTCCTCGATTTCGGCGGGCGCCGCGTACTCCTGAACGTAGAGCCATGTCTCCTCGGGCTCCACGGTGTGGTAGATGTCGATCGCGAAGGCGTACTCCGGCATATCGGCGTCGTACAGCCGGTAACAGGACACACCGCTCTTCTCGGCCCAACTCCTCAGCCGCTTCAGATTCTTCGCCAGCCGATTGGCGAACATGCGCGCGCCCGGAGTGTCCTTGAGCGGCGAGTCGTCCCGCGCCAGCGAGCCCGGCCGGCGCAGGCTCGCCGCCTCCACCGTCATCCTGAGGAGCCGACACTCGATCGCGCCGTTCCAGAGGGTGTGGGTGCGCGCCGCGCGGATCCCCAGCTCCATGCCGAGCTGCGGTGCGCCGGTCAACACGGCCGCCTGCCATCCCTGGAACCTCTCCCGGAGCACCTCGCCGAGCTCGCGGTGAATGGCCCGCGACGTATCGAGATCCTCCAATCGAACGCCATAGGGAGGATTGGTGCAAAGGAGGCCGCGGCCGACCCGGGTCGCCTCGGGCGTCGCCTGCGCCAGCGGCCCTACGTCGAGCTGCACCCAGGACCCGATGCCTGCGCGCTGGGCATTGGCACGCGCATCCCGCACGGCCGTTGGGTCGCGGTCCCGCCCGCGGATGATGACCGTCGGCTGCCCGTCGGCGAGGCAGCGAGCCTTCGCCTCATCGCGCACCCGCTGCCAGAGCGCCGCGTCATGCCCACGCCAGCCGAGAAACCCGAAATACTCGCGCCGCAGGGAAGGGGCGCACCGCGCGCCGATCAGTGCGGCCTCGATGACGAGCGTGCCCGAGCCGCACATCGGATCGAGGAACGGCGCGCCCGCGGCCGCCAGCTCCGGCCATCCGGCGCGCACCAGCATGCCGGCGGCGACATTCTCCTTCAGCGGCGCCTCGCCGGCCGCGCCGCGATAGCCGCGGCGGTGCAGACTCTCGCCGGAGAGATCGATGGACAGCGTGATGCGCGCGTCGTGGGCGTGCGCGTGTACGCGGACCCCCGGCCGATCCAACACGATGTCGGGTCGCGCGCCGCTCGCATCGCGCAGCGTATCCACGATGGCATCCTTGAGCTTCAGGGCCCCGAAATGGCTGTGCGTGATCGTCGGATGCCTGCCGCTGAAATCGCAGGCGAGCGTCGTCCCGGGACCCAAGTGTTGGGTCCAGTCGATTTCCCGGGCCGCGGCGTAGAAGTCGTCGGCGCCCGCCGCCTCGAAGCGCGCGATCTCGAGGAATACGCGGTTGGCGAGCCGCGACTCGAGGCAGGCGCGATACGCGGTCTCGAGCGTGCCGCAGAACGCCACGCCGGTCGTGCGCTCCCGCACGTCGGCCGCGCCCAAGCCCGTCAACTCTTTCGCCAGCAGATCCGCCAGGCCGCGCGGAACACTCGCCAGGAACTGGTGCATCTCCTTATCATAAGGTTCACCACCCGCTCCAGCCACTGCGCCAGCACCTCGGAGGCCGAGGTGCTGCGCAATCAGCGGTGACGGTGGTGTCTACGATGAGCCACCGTCATCCATGCGATGGCGGCGACGACGATGAGGCAGCCCAGCAGGAGCCCCATGTCGAACGTCGAGATGGCCCGTGTCGATTCGATGGTGACTGTCGGTAACATGACACTTCTCCGCACATTCGGAGTTTCGCTCATGTGAGAGGCTGCCAGCCTCCGCGGGCCGGGTGAAGCGGCGCGACGCCGAATTGCGACGCTCGTCACCCGGCCCGCCCGTTATGTCGCATGCGGCGGTCACGGCGAGCCGGATGCGGCCGGTGTCGCATCAGCGACCTCGGGGCCCGACGCTCCAACGCCGCTCGTGCCGGCAACGGCGGGCGCTCCCTGCAACCGCACCGTCACGCGCCGGTCGAATGCATAGGCGTCCAGGTCTCCCTGCGGGCTGGTCGATTGCGACGAGCCATGTCCCGCGACCACCAACCGATCCTGCGGCACGCCTGCCTTCTGCAATGCCACCGCGACCGCCTCAGCGCGTTGCAGTGAGAGGTCATCGTTGAGCGTCGCGGGTCCCCTCGGGTCGGCATAACCGTCGACCCGCACCTTGGCTCCGGGGGGGAGGGATGCGGCAAGCGCGCCGATCCTGTTGAGCGCCGGAAGCTCGAGGCTGTTGATCGAGGCATCGGCCGTCTTGAAGACGACATCGGTCTCGATGTCGTCCGAGAGCTGCACCGTCCGGTCGAGCTCCGCGCGCTGCGCCTGAATCGAGGCGAGCGACTGAGTCGTCACGCTCAGCTTCCCGGCCAACCCCTCCCGCTCATGCTCGCTTTGGCCGAGGCTCGCGCTCAGGGCCTGATTCTGCGCCGCCAGATCGTGGTTCTGCACCGCCAACGAGCGGTTGGCGACGCTCTGCTGGTGATAGTGATGGCCGAGCAGTGCACCGGCGACGATGCCGACCATCGCGCCGATCGGCCCGCCCGCCGCCGCGCCGACCGCGGCGCCGGTGAGGACACCGATGTTTTCCTGCTTGGACGCGTGCTGCTCACCGGCAGCCGCTTGGGCCGCGGACGCCGGCAAAGCGGTGAGGGACACCGCGGCCACTGTGATACCCAGTCCCACACGTACCTTGTTGCTCAGGATGCTCATAGGCTGACCCTCTTGCTGTAGGTGGCGCTTCGCGCCGTCGAGGATCAGTACAAGCCATGGGCGGGTGCCGGTGATGACACAAACCGGCCAGTCCGATGATGATTGGTGGCGAATCCTGGCGGGAGCTATTTGGGATACGTCAGGCGGTCCTGGATGGCGAGGAGGACGTCGCTGCGCGAGACTTCCCCGAGCAGCGTGTGGCGCCACTGCCCGGGAGTGACCGGCAGTGCGGTCGCCTGCTCCCGCAGGAAGCCATCCAGCGCCTCGCAAAGCGACATGTCGGGCGAGAGGGCGAAATTCACCGGCAGGGCGACCGCCTCGGCCGGCAGCCCCCAGTCGATCTCGCCCTTCTGCAGGCGCTCGAGCACCCTGCGGGGGTCGAACCACGCGACCAGATCGTCGCCGTTCGTGACATAGACCCGCTGCAGAGCCCGCTTGGGCAGCTGGTCGTAGATGTCGGCCAGACTCGTCGTGCCGGAAACGACCGCCGCCGGTGGCTTGACGAGCTGCTCCACGGTCCGCAGGCGCCAATCGTCACCGTGCTCCGCCGCGAGCGCGCGGTTCAGGGTCGCGTGATAGACGGACTGGCCCTTTCGATAGACCTTCGCCGTGTAGTGCGCCGTTACGCAGGCGAGCATCAGGGGCAGCAGAACGTTGTAGTCGAGCGTCATCTCGAAGATCATCACGATCGAGGTGAGCGGTGCCTGCGTCGTCGCGGCGAGGAATCCGCCCATGCCGATGAGAGCGTAGGCCTCCGGCTCCGAGGCGATGTGGGGCATGAGGTCGTGAAAAACGCCGCCGAAGAGCGCGCCGATCGCCGCGCCGACGAAGAGGGAAGGCGTGAGCACGCCGCCGACGCCGCCGGAGCCCACGGTCGCCGCCGTCGCGAGCACCTTGGCGAGCAGGATGATGAGCAGCGCGAGGCCCAGGACCTGCCCCTGGAGGATGTGGCTCACCACGCTGTAGCCGTTGCCCCAGACCTCGGGCCTGAAGGCGGAGATGGCGCCGACGATCACTCCGCCGAGGCCGAGCTGCCAGTAAAGCGGCAGCTTCAGCCGCACGAACTGGGACTTCGCGAAGTCGAGGAGGGCGAGAAACGGCGGAGCCAGGTGGCCGAGAAGGACCCCGAGGAAGACGTAGAAGATCAGTTCCCAGTTCGATGCAAAGACGACGTGGTGAAAGGTGAAGACCGCCCCGTACCCGAGGAAGCGATGGATGGTGGAATTGGAGACCACCGAGGAAATCACCAACGGCCCGAAGCTCTCCATGCTCGTCGAGCCGAGAACGATCTCCGAAGCGAACAACGCGCCCGAGAGGGGCGCGTTGTAAGCGGCAGCGATACCGGCTGCGACGCCACAGGCGACCATGAGCCGCAGGCGCGGCACCGGCGCACGCGCCAGCAGGCCGAGCCTGGAGCCGAGCATGGCGGCGAGATGCACCATCGAGCCTTCGCGGCCGATCGAGCCGCCCGAGGAGATGGTCAGAAGCGACGCGAAGCTTTTCAGGATGGAGGCGCGAAAGCCTATTTTCCCGTCGCCGACCTTCACCGCCTCGATGTAGTCGACGGCCTTGTGCGAGACGAAGGTGCGGCCGACGAAATGCAGCACCGAGCCGGCCAGAATGCCGCCCACGATCGGCACCAGGGCGCGATGCCACCACACCAGACTCGAGGCGGCCCCGACCAGCCCGGAGCCGTGCTCGGCGATGCTCGTATAACCGGTGAAGAGCTTGGTGAAGAGCCGGATCAACTCGCGGAAGACCACGCTGGCGAGCGCTCCGACCAGTCCGACGAGCGTCGCCCAGAACACGATGCTGGCCAGGTCTTCGTGGCCGAACAGGACGAGGCGCAGCCGCGTCAGCAGCGACAGAGGTACGCGCGCGAACTCTCGTGCCTGGAGGTGCATCTTCCGCTTTGGCCCAACCTCGATCCCGAGTCGGGCAATTATGCATTCTCGCAGCCCCTCGCTGAGCGGAGGCTGAACAAGATAGTGACGAAAGTAGACAAATTCGGAACGATTTCCTAGCCTTCGGGATCACACTCAGCCCGAACCCCTCGTTTCACTCACTGCCGGAGAGCACCCGTGACCTTCACCCTCCCCTCGCTTCCGTTTGCGCCCAGCGCACTCGCCGCCCGCGGCATGTGCCAGGAGACCCTCGAGTTCCATCATGGCAAGCACCATCAGGCGTATGTCACCGCGCTCAATGGGCTGGTGGACAAGAACGACGCGCTGAAGGGCAAGACCCTCGAGGAAGTGATCAAGCTCGCCCACGGCCGCGATGATCTGACTCCCGTCTTCAACAACGCCGGACAGCACTGGAACCACAGCTTCTTCTGGAACTGCCTCTCGCCTTCGGGCGGTGGCATTCCCGGAGAGCTCGAGAAGAAGCTCGCCGGCGACTTCGGCAGCGTCGAGAAATTCAAGGAAGCCTTCAAGGCGGCCGCGACCGGCCAGTTCGGCTCCGGCTGGGCCTGGCTGGTCCTCGGCAAGGACGGGCGTCTGAAAGTCTCGAAGACCGCCAACGCCGGTCTGCCGCTCGCCACCGGTGAAGGCAAGGCGCTCCTCGTCCTCGACGTGTGGGAGCACGCCTACTACATCGACTTTCGCAACCGCCGACCGGACTTCACCGATAATTTCCTGGCCAGGCTGGCGAACTACGAGTTCGCGGCTCAGCAGCTGAAGAGCGCGTAGATGAACCAATAAGCGTCTCTCCGGTCAGAGGTATGATGCCGCAGCGGCCGTCATGGGTTGGTCCCGGTCGCGGACGGCATTGAGAGCCGGGGAGCCGGCCCTGCTAGTCACGGGGTCGGCTCCCTTTGTTTTTGTTTACTGGCGCAAAGAGCGGCATCCTGCCGCTTTGCGCGGCCAGCCCAGTGACCGGGATTCCTCTCGCGGCCCCGGGAGCGGCCCGGGGCCGCTTACTGACTTGCTTTCGCACGGTGCCACGGGAAAACACATGCGCGCAACGATAATCAGCCTGCTCCTCACCTGCACTTTGGCGCTCGGCATGTCGCGGTCGGAAGCCACAACAAATCCGCTCGGGACGCAGGTCGCCCGCGAGACGCTGGCGAACGGGTTGCGGGTGGTCGTGGTACGCGATCCGCTGGCGCCGGTGGTGTCCACCTCGGTCAATTACCTGGTGGGGTCCGACGAGGCGCCGCGGGGATTCCCGGGGATGGCGCATGCGCAGGAGCACATGATGTTCCGCGGCAGCCCTGGCCTCACCGCCGACCAGCTCGCCGACATCGGCAGCATCATGGGCGGCAATTTCAACGCCGACACGCGCGAGAGCATCACTCAGTATCTGTTCACCGTGCCGGCCGAGGATCTCGAGGTCGCGCTGCACATCGAGGCCATCCGCATGCGCGGCGTGCTGGATACGGCCAGCGAGTGGAAGCAGGAGCGTGGTGCGATCGAGCAGGAGGTGGCGCAGGACTTCTCCAGCCCCGATTACGTCCTTTACGAGAAGATGCGCGCGGAGATGTTTGCCGGAACGCCGTACGCCCATGACGCGCTCGGCACCCGCCCGTCCTTCAACGCCACCACGGCGGCGATGCTGCAGCGGTTCCATGACACCTGGTATGCGCCGAACAACGCCGTCCTGGTGATCGCCGGCGACATCGATCCACAATCGACTCTGCTCGAAGTGAAACGGCTCTTCGGCGATATTGCGCCGAAGAAGCTGCCCGCCCGGCCGCCGGTGCGGCTCGCCCCCCCGCGCGCCGCCACCTACACCATGAGCACGGATCAGCCGAACGGCACGGTCATGATTGCGGTGCGCACCCCTGGCCTCGACAGTCGCGACTTCGCCGCGCTCGATGTGCTCGCGGACGTCCTCGACAGTCGCCGCTTCGCGCTCTTCGGTCTGGTGCCGCAGGGCAAGGCGCTGGATGCGGATTTCTCACTCGCTCCCCTGCCGCAGGCCGGCATCGCCTATGCGACCGTCTCGTTCGCCGCCGGGCAGGATCCGAAGGCGCTAGAGGCCGGCATCCGCGCCATCCTCGCCGGCGTGGTGAAACACGGAGTGCCCGCCGATCTGGTCGCGGCGGCAAAGCTGCAGGAGCGGCGCGCGGCCGAGTTCCAGAAGAATTCCATCGAGGACTTCGCCGCCGAATGGTCCGACGCCCTGACGCTGTACAAGGTCAGCTCGCCGGATGAGGAGCTCGCGCAGATCGAGAAGGTCACCGTTGCGGACGTCAACCGCGTGGCGCGGCAGTATCTCGACCTCGATCATGCCATCACCGCCGTCATGCTCCCGCGCGGATCGGGCAAGCCCGTGCCGGCGCGCGGCGGCTTCGGCGGGCAGGAGTCGATCGCGCTCGGCGCTGCGAAACCGACCTCGCTTCCGACCTGGGCGGCGGTGGCGCTGAGCCGGCTGAGCGTACCGCCCTCGACCCTTCATCCGGTGGTCACGCGGCTGCCGAACGGCCTGACGCTGATCGTGCAGACCGAGAATGTCAGCAACACGGTGAGTGTCTACGGACACATCCGCACCCAGCCGGGCCTGGAGGAGCCGCACGGGCAGGAGGGCGTGAGCGACCTGCTCGAGCGGATGTTCATGTTCGGCAGCCAGCAGCTGCACCGCCTGCCGTTCCAGCAGGCACTGGATGCCATCGGCGCGAGCGAGCAGGCGGGCACCGATTTCAGCGTACAGGTGCTCCCCGAGAATCTCGATCGCGGGGTGCAGCTGCTCGCGCAGAACGAGCTTAACCCGTACCTGCCGGCCCAACCCATGGCGGTTCTGCGCGCTCAGCTCGCCGCAAGTGTCGCAGCCCGCAATCAGAGTCCCGGTTTTCTGACGCGGCACTCCTTGCGCCAGGCGTTATTCCCGAAAGCCGATCCCAGCCTTCGCATGGCGACACCGGCCAGCGTGGGTGCGCTCACTCCCGCGGAGGTGCTGGCGTACTACCGCAAGGTCTTCCGTCCCGATCTCACCACCATCGTCGTGATCGGCAAGGTGTCGCCGCAGCAGGCGCTGTCGGTCATCGAGCAGTATTTCGGCTCCTGGAAGGCGACGGGACCGCAGCCCCCGACGGAGTTGCCGCCGGCGCCGTTGAATCGACCGGACGTCGTCGCGGTGCCGGACTCCAGTCGCGTGCAGGACATCGTGGTCCTCGCCCAGACCCTGCCGCTCACGCGCAGCAATCCGGACTACTATCCGTTGGAGCTCGGCAATGCGGTGCTCGGCGGCAGCTTCTACTCGACGCGCCTCAGCATCGCGTTGCGCAAGCAGAGCGGTCTCGTCTACTCGGTGGACTCGGCGCTCGAGGCCGGCAAGACGCGCAGCGCCTACCTCGTGGAGTACGCCTGCGATCCGCCCAATGTCGTGAAGGCCGCGGCGATGGTGCGGCGCGAGATCGCCGACATGCGGACCACGCCCGTGGGCAAGGACGAGCTGCTGCGCGTCAAGGAGCTGCTGGTGCGACAGATTCCGCTGGAGGAATCGAGCGTGGATGCGATCGCCGGCGGCATGATCAGCCGCACCGATCTCGGTCTGCCGCTCGATGAGCCGACGATCGCAGCCCGGCGCTATATCGAGCTCCAGCCCGCGCAGATCGAGGCGGCGTTCCGCAAATGGATGCGGCCGGCGGATCTCGTCAGGGTCAGCGAGGGCCCGCCGCCACAGTAGCCAACGGGCACTGGATCAGCGCTCCTGCCCGGACCGGTGCCCGGCTACCAGATCGTCGCGACGTCGAACAGCTTGATCTTCGGATCGTTCGTCGCGACCGGCAGCTGCTCCCTTTCGCCTTGCGCGGCCAGCATCCGGTCGAATGGGTCACCGTGCTCCTGCGGCCAGGATCCGGCCCGCTCGGCATGGGCGACGCTGATCGACAGGAGCTCGAAACCCTGATTCCTGCAATAAGACTCCACCGAGCCGGGACTGCTCCACATGAGCTTGCCGAGCCGGACCTTGGTTGCAATTTCCCAGGCGCTGGCAGAGCTTACGAACACCACCGTTTGTTCGTCTTCGATGAGGCTCCTGACTTTCCTGCTGAGCCTCTTGTCTGAAATGGCCCACCAGATCAGTGCGTGCGTGTCGAGAAGGAGCTTCGGTGGATCCATTGCCCGCCGTCAACTCTCGCCGGTCCACTCCGGCGGCAGAGGCTCGAAGAACTCATCCGGAATCTCGACGTGCTCTTTGAGCGTTCCGGCCTGCCGCTTCGGCGCTCGAATGTCGAGCGGCACCAGCCGCGCGTACGGTGCTCCGCTCTTGGCGATGGTGATCTCCTCGCCCGCGTGAGCGCGCTCGAGCAGCCGCGACAGCTGCGTCTTCGCTTCGTGCACGTTGACGATCTTCATGAGGCGCGACTGTACCCTGCCAGTTGAACTAAGTCAATGGACTAAGTCCACAGGCTCCTCAAAGGTGGTGCCATCAGGAGGGGCGCCAGGATGAACCCGCAGTCCCCGATCCAGTGCGCCACGAAGTTGCCCCAGGTATTGCGGCGCCAGACATAAAGCACGGTCAGCAGCACGCCGCCATAGCCGGCCACGATGAGCTGCGGCGCGCCCCAGGACGAAAGGTGCAGCAGGGTGAATACCACCACGGAGATCAGACCCGCCAGCCAGACGCTGCCGCTCCACTCCTTGAGTCTCTCGATCGAATAGCCGCGGAACAGAATCTCTTCACACACTGCCGCACGCGTGACCAGCGCGACCCGGTATCCCAGGGGCGCGCCCATGATGGTTTGATAGGTGGACAGATTGATCTGCAGGTGTAGCGCGGGCAGGAGGACCGAGTCGATGACGCCAGCGCCGACGAGCAGGGCAACGCCAAAGATCAGGCCCCATCCGATGTCCCAGCCCCGGGGTGCGCGAAGGCCGACGGAGCTGAGCGGTCGGCGCTCCGCGGCGAGCACATAGTCCAGAAGCACGAGCACGGCGACCCACCACAGCAGCTCCGCGGTCCAGAGATCCCCGGCATGGACGTAGATTTCGCCCCAGTGGGTGAGCGGAAAGCCGATGCCGAGAGCGAAGATGAGACCGATGAGTCTCAGAAGACGGTATGAGGTGCGCTCATTGCCCATGACCTTCTCATGCCCCCTTTTTGGATCTTTATCGCTCCATCTTATCGCTCCATCCCGCCCCGCAACCAGCCCCGCCCCGCAGCTCAACCCGCGGGGCTCGTGCCGATGGTCGCGGCGATGCTCGAATCGACAGGCAGGGTCAACGTCACGGCGAACCCGCCGGAGCGGCGCGGCGGCGCGGAACAGTCGAAATGCGCGGCGCTCACTTTGAGAGGCAGTGAAGCCAACAGCGTCTGATCGATCTGCTGCAAGAGCTGACAGTCCGAGGCATGCAGCGTTTTCGGCTCGCCGGGCGCGAGCCGTACGGTGCGCTCGACGGCCGTGAACAGCCCTCTCACGCCGGGCTGAAGCATGAAAGGAAGCGCGAATCGCGCCTGCACGCTGGGTGACCTCAGGTCACCCATCGGCGATGGGCTGCAGTGATACGGAAGGATGCTGATGCTCACGCGCGGCGCCCCGAGGCGCAGCAGAATGCCGTCGAACTCGTACCAGAGCTGGTCGCAGGTATAGGTGCGCGGCAGGTTCTGGAAGTTGACGAGCATGTCGTATGTCCGCCATATCGCGGGCTGCGGCCTCGCGATGGCGGCGGGCACCCCATCGGCCGATGACGGCCGCGCCTGGCCGGCGGGAGCGGCGCCCGCAGGCACGATTGCACCGCTGCCGCCCAGTGCCAGCGCGCACGCTGCCGCCGCTATCGCGAGCCCCTGCTTGCTCATGCGGCCCTCCGAAAATCTGTTGTGATTCATCGAGGTTGACCCGGCGAGCTGCTCGGGGTTCCCGTTGCCCGAATTCGCCATGATTCCGCCACCGCGGGCGCCGGATCGGCGCCGAGACTCTCCCCTCAGGCTTCGGAGGCGGACCTTACCATGCTCACCCATCTCAGGATTTGGCTGAACCACTTCGAGTATCACGCCGAGCAGCCGCGCGGGCGGCCCGCGGCGCGATGAGCGCCCTCAGGCCCGAGGAGCGCCGGCTCATTGCGGGCTCCATCGCCGCGTTCCAACTGGGCGAGCAGTCCGATGGCAGCGGGCTGCTGCGCGCGGCATACCGCTTCGCGGCTGCGCACGGTGATGAGCTGCTGCCTCGCATCACGGAGCTCTTCATTCGCGAGCAGCAGCGCCACGCGCTCCTGCTGCGCGCCTTCATGGAGGAGAATGGCATCCGTGCGAAGCGCCTGCACTGGACCGATACCCTGTTCCGCCGCGCGCGCCGACTGGCCGGTTTCGAGCTCTACCTGCACGTGCTCATCACTGCCGAGCTGCTCGGCAACGTCTACTACCGCGCGCTCGAGTCCGTGACCGGCTGCCAGCGGCTGCGGGACCTCTGCCGCGCGCTGATCGCCGACGAGCTCGCACACATCGGCTACGAGTCGGAGCTCATCCTGCAGCTGCGGGCAAGCAAGCCGGCGCTGCGGCGCAGCCTGATCCGGCTCGCTCACCGCGCCTTCTTCTGCGGCACTGCCTGCGCAGTCTGGGTATCGCATCGCGCGGTCCTGCGCCGCGCGGGTCATACCGCGACCGGATTCCTGCGCTGCTGTCTCGAGCAGTATGCATTCCATCTCGATCCGCCCGCCGGCTGGTCCAGCGCGGCGGCGGAGCTCCGCCGCCGGTAGCTCAAGGTGCGGCCCAGTGAGCGGCTTGCTGCGGCTCGTTGCGGGGCTGCCGGGGCGGCTCCCCCCGCAGCACCCGCACCACCTCCTCGCTCGCCTTGCGCCGCAGATCGCGCAGCGAGGCCTCGGAGGAGAAGGCAACATGGGGAGTGAGAATGACGTTCGGCCGCAGCAGCCCGGGCGGCACCCGCGGCTCGTCTTCCAACACGTCGAGCGCGGCGCCGGCGAGCCTGCCGCCGGCGAGCGCAGCGACGAGCGCCTGGCTTTCGATCACGGCACCGCGGCTCACGTTGATGAGGAAAGCGCCGGGCTTCATCAGGGCCAGCCGCTCGCGATCGAGGAGATGACGGGTGTCGGGGGTCAGTGGAACGTGGACGATCACCACATCGGAACGGCGCAACAGCTCCTCCAGAGTGATCGTCTCGATTCCGCCGGCGACCCCGGCGACGCCGATGCCGGCGCTGCGCGCGTGCCCCAGCAGACGCACGTTGAAACCCCGCAACTTCTCGGCCGTCCGCCGGCCCGTGCGTCCGAGCCCGATGATGCCGCAGGTCAGGTCACTGACCCGGTGCAGCCGCGCGCTCGCCGGCTCCCAACGGCCGGCCTTGACCTCCTGATCGAATCGAATGAGTCCGCGCGCCCACGCGAGCAGCATCCCGACGGCGTGATCGGAGACTTCCTCGATGCAGTAATCCGGAACGTTCGTGACCCAGATGCCGCGCCGGGTGGCCTCCTCGACCGCAATGTTGTCGAGCCCCACGCCGAGCCGCGCAACGATGCGCAATGGCGGGCTGCCCGCGATTGCGGCGGCGCTCACCGGCGCCCAGTTGGTCATGATCGCCGCCGGATGATGCTCGACCGCGAGTGCCTCGATCACCGGGGCGGAAGCGGCTCTGGCCGGACCGGTGACGAGCCGCAACCCGGCCTCCTCGAGGATCCCCGCCTCGATGGCAACATCAGGCCAGGCGTAATCCGTCAGGAGAACGGTCGGACGGGGCCTCATGCGGCCAGGTACAGCTCGGGCATCCGTCGATTATATAGTCGCCCTACTTCCCGGCGCGCCGCATGGCGGCCCGGCCGAGCACCACGCCGAACTCCTTATCGCCTTCCCCGCGCCCCAGCGCCTCGAGCATGGAATCGCGGATGAGGCTCCCTAGGGGCATCGGTGTCGTAGCGGCCTCGGCTGCCGCCAGCGCGAGGCGCACGTCCTTCAGTCCCAGGCGGGCCTTGAAGCCGGCCGGCTCGAAGCGGGCATCGGCGATGAGGCGCCCGTAGCCCTGATACACCGGGCCGGGAAAGACGCTCTGGCCGATGAGCTCGAAGAGCTCGCGCGCCTCGATGCCGTAGCCCGCGGTAAGCGCCGCTGCCTCACCCATGGCCTCGATCGCCGCCGCCAGCATGAAGTTGACGGCGAGCTTGACGACGTTCGCCTGCGAGGCCCGCTCGCCGAAGCGCCAGACCTTCTGGCCGACGGTTCCCTCGAGCAGCGGCTGCACGGATTCGACGGCTTGGCGCGGCCCGGCCAGAAGGACAGTCAGCTTGCCGGCGGCGGCGACATCCGGGCGGCCGAGCACGGGCGCGGCGACATAACCGAGCCCACGCTCCTGGTGACGCTCGGCGAGCTCATCGCCGAGGGCCGCCGAGATCGTGGCCATGTTGACGTGAACGCGGGCCACAGCCGGCTTGGCGCGCGCGAGCACGCCGCTGTCGATCAACACCGCGCGCGTGACCTGATCATCGCTCAGCATCGAGAATACGACATCGCCGCGGAATGCCTCCTCGGCGGTGGCGGCGACCTGCGCCCCCCGCTCCGCGAGGCGCCGCGCCGGCTCCGGCGAGCGGTTCCAGACACGCAGCGAATGCCCGGCCTCGAGCAGACGGCCCGCAATCGCGCTGCCCATGTTGCCGAGCCCGATGAAACCGATATTCATGATCGCCTCCAGCTGCGGCCCACAAAATCGCCGGGAGCGATTTTGAACGGCGCGCAGCATCGGCCCCAAAGGGGCGAGGCCCAGGACGGGCCGAGTAACGCCGTTCCCTGGACCGCGCTCAACTCAATTGAGCTTTCCCGCCGCCTGCCTCGCCGCCGGCAGGATCATCCCAACCATGGATTCCTCATCTTCCTTCCAGGCATCGAGGCGCACGCGCTGCAGGAAATCATCCAGCGCCATCCATTGCCAGCCTTCCCATACTCCCTGCTCTACTCGCAACAGAATCATTTGACGATTCATACGAGCCTCCTACAACCCGCAGGTGATTAAAAGGCCGGCGGGAGGGGGATCCCGCCGGCTGCAGTCCCAGCGTGCCAGGGGTTGATGATGGCACGCTGGTGGGGGGAGACGATTTGCGATTGATCGGCCTGGCGAGCAGATAACGGTCGCCCAGCCACTCGATGGCCTTGGCCCGCGCGGCGCTGTAATCCACAACGTGTGCCTGCTGCTGCTCGACTTTACTTGTCTGCACGATGCGCTCTCCTCTCTACTATTGACGCTCGGCCTCCTGTCTCGGTTCCTATGGTCGGGGCGGGCAGCGGGAACTCAATCCTCGGGCTCTCCCCCGAAAGGGGGGGAGCCGGGACTCTCCGCGGAGGGGTTTTCCTGCCGGATCAGTGACTTATGCCATGAGCCGTACCGCAGGGACCGCCCGTCCGCACCGATCGACTTCTACTCCTCGTAACGTCGGGTCACCGCCTTCGATGACAGCCTGACAGGCCCCGCAGCGGCCCTCAACGCGAATAGCCTGCGTGTTCCTGCCGATAGGGAGGTTTGTCGGCTGCCGACGCCTCGCGCCGATCGAACTCCGCGCGCGCGCCGTCGATCTCGGCAAGGTGGCTGCGCGCCCACTCGCCGAGCGCGCTGACGGGCGCATGTAATGACCGGCCGAGCGCCGTGAGCTCGTATTCGACCCGCGGCGGCACGACCGGGAAGACCGTGCGCTTCACCAGGCCATCCCGTTCCAGCCCGCGCAGCGACAACGTCAGCATCCGCTGCGAGATCCCGCCGATCGCGCGCTTGAGCTCGGAGAAACGGTGCGGCCCGTCCGTCAGCATGATGATGATGAGCACGCTCCATTTCTCCCCGACGCGTGCCAACACCTGACTGATCCTGGGACATTCCCCGCTCGGCAGGTGCCCGGCGGCGGTTACACGCAATTTACTCGGTCGCATACGTGTGCCTTCTTGAACCGGCCTCGGTCATACTCACATAATTAGCCTCAGTCACAATTGTATACCACCACCTGAGGCTCGTCATGAGACTATTGCACATCGATGCCAGCATCCTCGGAGAGAGCTCCGTCAGCCGCCAGCTCAGCGCCGCGATCGTCGCCCGGCTCCGCCAGGCCGACCCCGGGATTGCGGTGACCTATTACGATCTCGGCACCGAGCCGATCGGCCACTTGACCGGAGCGCACCTCGCCGCCGCGCAGGGTCTGTCCGCCGAGAATGCGGCCCTGCGGCAGGACGTTTCCCGCGGACAGCAGGCTCTCGAAGACTTCCTGGACGCCGACATCGTGGTCGTGGGGGCGCCCATGTACAACTTCTCGGTGTCGTCGCAGCTCAAGGCCTGGATCGACCGCCTGGCCGTGGCGGGCCGGACCTTCCGCTACACTGAGAAGGGTCCGCAGGGGTTGGCGGGCGGCAAGAAGGTGATCGTCGCCTCCTCCCGCGGCGGCTTCTACGGCCCGGACTCGCCCGCGGCCTCCCTCGATCATCAGGAGACTTATCTGCGCGGCATTTTCGGCTTCTTCGGCGTCGCCGACATCACCTTCGTTCGTGCCGAAGGTGTCAACGTCAGCGCCGACCAGCGCCAGGCGGCGATCGCCGCGGCCACGGCCGAGGCTGCGCGGCTGGCCGCGTGAGCGGGCTACGGCCCCTTGAAACGGACCCCATATCAGCACCCGAAACCCCGCTTCACGGCGGGTGGGAGACTCGAATGAACACTCAATCCGTACGCGGTGTCTCGCGGGTCGTGCGCGGCCTGCCGACCTCCGACGGCGCCGGCGTCAAGCTGACGCGCGTGATCGGTCAGCCGCGGCTGCCGGATCTCGATCCATTCCTGATGCTCGATGAGTTCGGGACCGACAACCCGGGCGACTACATCGCGGGCTTCCCGGACCATCCTCACCGGGGCTTCGAGACCGTCACGTACATGCTCGATGGCAGGATGCGCCACAAAGACAATCACGGGCACGAGGGCGTGCTCGTGCCGGGCAGCGTGCAGTGGATGACCGCGGGACGGGGCATCGTGCATTCCGAGATGCCGGAGCAGCAGGAAGGCCGCATGCGCGGCTTTCAGCTCTGGATCAACCTGCCGGCGCGGGACAAGATGACGGCGCCGAAGTACCAGGAATTCGGGCCGCAGACGATCCCGTCGGTGGATCTCGGCGGCGGCGCGCGCGCGAAGGTGATCGCCGGGCAGGTCGCGGGGGTCACGGGACCGATTGCGCAGCCCGCGACCGACCCGTTGTATCTCGACGTGGAGCTCGAGCCCGGCGCCAGCCTCTCGCAGCCGCTCGCCGCCGGCCACTCGGCGTTCCTCTATGTCTATGAGGGCGCGGTGCGGGTCGGCACGGGGGAGTCTGCGGCCACGGTGGCCGCGCACGAGCTCGCGGTGCTGACCGAGGGTGAGTCCGTGCAGCTCGAAGGCCGCGAGCCGCCGCGCGACAGCGGAGTAAGCCGGGCCATCCTGGTCGCCGGCCGTCCGCTGCGGGAGCCCGTGGCGAAGCACGGGCCCTTCGTCATGAGCACCCGGGACGAGCTGATCCAGGCCTTCGAGGACTATCAGGCCGGCAGGTTTTAGTTGCGACCTGCGGCGGCGGGGGCGTATCCCCGTGCCTGGCGGGGTCAATCGGCCGCGGCGGGCATCGCCGGCTCGGCCAGCTCCTGCCGCTTCTTCTCGTGATCGGCCGCCAACAGGAGGTAGACGGCCGGCACGATGAAGAGGGTGAAGATCGTGCCGATGGACAGGCCCGTGAAGATCACCCAACCCATCGCCTTGCGTCCCGCCGCGCCCGCCCCGGTGGCGATGACCAGCGGCAATACGCCGAGCACCATCGCCCCGGTCGTCATCAGGATCGGCCGCAGCCGCACCGCCGCCGCCTCGATGATGGCCGCCAGTTTCGGCTTGCCGGCCCGCTGCTCGTCATTGGCGAACTGCACCATCAGGATGCCGTGCTTGCTGATCAGGCCGAGGAGGGTCACGAGGCCCACCTGCGAGTAGATGTTGAGCGAGGTGACGCCGATGTTGATGAACAGCAGCGCGCCGAAGAGCGCCGCCGGAACGGACACCAGGATCACCACCGGATCGCGGAAGCTCTCGAAGAGGGCGGCGAGCGAGAGATACACGATGATGAGCGCGAAGCCGAAGGTGTAGAGGAAGCTGTTGGAACCTTGCATGTACTGGCGGGACGCGCCCGAGTAATCGGCGTTGTAGCCGCTCGGGGCCACCTCCGCCAGCGTCTTGCGCAGGAAGGCGAGCGCGGCGCCCTGCGACACGGCGGGCGCGCCGGCGATAGTCGCGGAGTTGATCTGCTGGAAGTGATTGATCGACTCCGGCACGGTCTCGCGCTGCAGGTGCGCAATGGTGCCGAGCTGCACCAGCGAGCCGTTGGCGGCGCGCAGATACTGCTGCAACACCTGGTGGGGGTTCAGCCGGTACTTCTGCAGCACCTGCGGGATCACCTGATAAGAGCGGCCGGCGATGGTGAAATAATTGACATAGCCGCCGCCCATGGCCGCGCCGAGCACCGAGGCCACCTGCTGCTCCGTCAGGCCGAGCTCCGCCACCAGGTCATGGTTGACCACGATGGTCTGCTGCGGCTCGTCGACTTTCAGATCGCCGTCGACGAACCAGAACAGGCCGCTCGCCTTGGCGCGATTCAGGACCTGCTGCTCCACCTGGTAGAGGTTCTCGATCGGCTCGCTGCTGGTGATCACGAACTGCACGGGCATTCCCTGCGCTCCCGGCAGCGGCGGGAACTGGAACGCCGCGATCTCCGCGCCGGCGATGTGGTTCCATTTCTGCTGCAGGGCCTTCTGCAGGTCATCCGCGCTGCGGCTGCGCTCGCTCCAGGGCTTGAAGAGGATGCCGCCGAGCCCCTGCGTCACCGAGGGGAAGCCGACGATCTGAAAGGCGCCGCGGTACTCCGGCAGCGTCTCGCCCGCGGCCAGCGCCTGGTGCGAATAGGTCTCCATCTGCCGGTTGGTCGCATCGGGCGGCCCGATGAGCTGGTACGCGACGAAGCCCAGATCCTCCTGCGGCGCGAGCTCGGAGGTGGAGGTCATGAAGAGGTAGGGGAGTGAGGCGAGCAGCAGCACCAGCAGCACGATGAGGACCGGCCAGGTCTCGAGCCAGCTCGTGAGCATGCGCTGGTACGCCGAGCGCAGCCGCGAGAACCAGCGGTCGACCAGCCGCGCGAATCGCCCCTCCTCCATCTCCGCTCTGAAAATGCGCGAGCACATCATCGGCGAGAGGGTGAGCGCGATCACCGCCGAGACGGTGATCGCGCCGACCAGGGTGAAGGCGAACTGCGTGAACAGAGCGCCCGTCAGGCCGGCCTGGAAGGCGATGGGCGCATACGCGGCCACCAGCACCACGGTCATGGCGATGATCGGACCGCCGAGCTCGCGAGCTCCCAGGATCGCCGCCGAGAAGGGATTCACTCCCTCCTTCATGTGCCGGTCGATGTTCTCCACGACGATGATCGCATCATCGACCACCAGCCCGATCGCGAGCACGAGCGCGAGCAGAGTCAGGAGATTGATCGAGTACCCGAACGCCAGCATCACCATGAACGCGCCGACCAGGGACAACGGCATCGCGATCGCGGGCACCGCGGCGGCGCGCGGACTGCCGAGGAAGAGGAAGATCACCGCGGTGACGATGAGCAGCGCCTCGACGAGTGTCTTGATGACGTCCGTGATCGAGGCGTTGATGAAGGTCGTGGCGTCGTAGGCGATCGCCTGGTTGATGCCGTTCGGAAGCTGGCGGGCGATATCCGGCAGCGCGGCCCTGACCTGGCGCGCGACATCGAGCACGTTGGCGGTCGGGGACGGCTTGATGCCGATGAATACGCCGGAGAGGCCGCTGAACGATACGCCGGAATCGTAATTCTGCGCCCCCAGGACGACGGTCGCCACGTCCTCCAGCCGCACGATCGCGCCGTTCGCCTGCCGGATCACCAGACGCCTGAAAGCATCCAGCGAGTGCGGGTCGGTCGAGGCGGTCAGGTTGATGCTGACCATGTTGCCCTTGCTCTCGCCCGCGGCCGACAGGTAGTTGTTGGCCGCCAGCGCCGAAAAGACGTCGCTCGCGGTCACCCCGTGCGCGGCCATCCTGTCGGGATCGAGCCAGGCGCGCAGCGCGAAGATCCGGCCGCCGAGAATCTCGGCGGCCTGCACGCCCGGGATGGAATTGAGCTTCGGCTGTACGACGCGCAGCAGGTAGTCGGTCACGTCGTTGGCCGGCAGCACCTTGCTCGAGTAATTGAGATAGATGATGTCCGTGGTGTCGTTGGCGGCCAGCTGGATGACCGGCAGCTGCGACTGCGGCGGCAGCTGGTTGCGCACGGCGTTCACCTGCGCGCTGATCTCCGTGAGCGCTTTGCTCGACGGGTAGTTCATCTGCAGCGTCGCCGTGATGGTGGAGCTGCCGGCGCTCGAGACCGAGGACAGATAGTCGATGCCCTGCGCCTGGGCGATCGCCGCCTCGAGCGGCTGGGTGATGAAGCCCGCGATCGTCTGCGCGTCGGCGCCGTAGTAGAAGGTCGTGACCGTGATGACGCCGTTTTCCGTCTGCGGGTACTGCGTCACCGGCAGCTGGAAGATGGCGCGCAGGCCGAGCACCAGGATGAGCAGGCTGACGACCGCCGACAGGACCGGCCGCCGGATGAAGAGGTCGGTGAGCTTCACGCGCGCCGCTCAGTGTTCCTGGGGAGTCGGGTTGGGCTCGTTGAGCGGCAGCACGCTGTTGTTGATGGCGAGTGGCGACCCGTTCTTGATCTTCATCTGGCCGCTGCTCACCACGACATCACCCGCCTGCAAGCCCTTGACGATCGCCACCTGGTCGCCGCGCGTCGGGCCCAGCGTCACGAACGTCAGCTCCGCCGTTGGCTGGCCGCCCGGCGTCGAGGGCTGACGCACGCGGTAGACCGTCTCTCCGTACGGGTTGTAGGTGATGGCGGTCTGCGGGAGAGTGAGATAACGCTCCTCGGAGCCCGCATCCACGGTGGTCCGCACGAACATGCCGGGGAACAGGCGATGCTCGGGATTGCGGATCGTCGCCTCGGCCTCGAAGTTGCGGGTCGACGGGTCAACCAGCGGATCGATGGAAGTGATCTTGCCCGCGAAGGTCTTTCCGGCGAATGCGTCCGCCGTCACGCGCACGGTCTGGCCCACGCTGACACGCGACAGCTCGTCCTGCGGCAGGCGGAAATCCACGTAGACCGGATCCACCGACTCCAGGGTGACGATCGGGTCGCCCGGATTGAGGTATTGGCCGGGATTGACCCTGGTGATGCCGAGGCGGCCGCCGAAAGGCGCGCGGATCGTCTTCTTGGCCACCAGCGCGGCCTGGGCCGCTTCCTGCTCCCGCGTACTCTTCAGGTTGGCCGCGTCGGTATCGAGCTGCGCCCGACCGATCGCCTGCGCCTGGTATTGAATCAGGTCGCGGTGATACGTCAGCGCGGCGAGGTTCGCCTCGGCCTGCAGCGCCTGCAGCTGCGCAACGTCGGGATCGGCGTTGAGCTGCACCAATGTCTGTCCGGTCCGCGCGTCGGCACCCGACTTGAAGGCGACCGTGCGCACGAGCCCGGCCACCTCGGTGGTGACCTCGACGCCGTGAACGGCCCGCAGGCTCCCCACCGCCTGCACCTGCGGCTGCCATTGGGAATATTCGGTCGTGGCCGTGCTGACCGTTTGGGGCAGCGTGCCATTCTTGGCCATGACCTGCCTGATGAAGTAGGCCTTGGTGAAATTCCAGCCTAAATCGCCGCCAACCAGGACAATCATCAGGATGAGCACGATGGCCAACCGCCATCTCATTGCGCGCTTCACAGAGACTCCCGTTTCTCCAGTCCTCATTTCTCCGGCGCGGTCCGATGCGGCTCGAGCAGCCGCGCCCGTCGGGGCGGGCCGCGCCTGCATGGGCCGACCGGGAAACTGTCAGAGGGGCGCTACTTTAGCAGAAAGCCAGGCTGCTTCCCCTCCCCTGGCCGTACGGCCGGGTGCAGTTGTCGCACCGGCAGATTCGAATGCGGTATGGTGGGGGGAATGTACGTCCACCCACCGGATCACCGCGCGGATGCGGCGGACAGCGATCCCGGATCCGGCGCCGGGCGGCCGCGCACCGGTGCGGTTCTGAGTGTCTCCGGGCTCCATAAGCGCTACCCGGGGATCGTTGCCGTCGACGAAGTGTCTTTCGAGGTGCACCGGCGGGAGGTGGTCGGACTCCTCGGCCCGAACGGCGCCGGCAAGACCACCACCCTCAACATGATCCTCGGGGTGCTGAGCCCGACCGCGGGCAGCGTGCGCATCGGCGGTATCGACCTCGCGCAGCAGCGGGCGCGCGCCCTGGCGCAGGCCAACTTCTCGGCCGTGTACGCGGCGCTTCCCGGCAATCTCACGGTGGCGCAGAACCTGCGGTTCTTCGGGCTCGTTTACGGCATCCCGGGCTTGCGTCGCCGGGTCGGGGAGTTGCTGCACGAGTTCGACCTCGAGCGTCTGCGGAACACCAAATGCGGCGTGCTCTCCTCCGGGGAGCAGACGCGGGTCGCCCTCGCCAAGGCGGTCCTCAACCGGCCGCGGCTGCTGCTGCTCGATGAGCCGACCGCCTCGCTGGATCCGGCCGCGGCGCAGACCATCCGCGCGCGCATCCGAGCACTGGCTGCCGACGCCGGCTGCGGAATCCTCTGGACGTCGCACAACATGTACGAGGTCGAGGAGGTCTGCGACCGCGTGCTCTTCCTCTCCCACGGCCGGATACTCCTCGAGGGGGATCCGCGGCGACTGCCGCGCGAGCACGGCGCGGCGACGCTCGAGGAGCTCTTCATTCGCCTGGCGCGCGAGCCGCTCGCGCAGCCGCTGGAGCGCGCCGGATGAGGCTGAAGCCGGTGGCGGGCATCCTGCTGCGCCAGTTCTATCTGATCCGCGGCAGCCCGGTGCGCGCGCTCCCCATGTTTGCCTGGGTCGCCATCGACATCGTCGTGTGGGGCTTCATCACGCGTTATCTCAACTCCATGGCCGCGGGCCGCTTCAACTATGTGCCGAGCCTCCTCGGCGCGGTGCTGATGTGGGACTTCTTCAGCCGCATCATGCAGGGAGTGAGCACCGCGTTCCTCGAGGACGTGTGGTCGCGCAACTTCCTCAACCTCTTCGCCACGCCCCTCACGATCGCGGAATACATCCTCGGCCTCGTGATCACGAGCGTGGGCACGAGCGCGGTGGGCCTCGCGGTGATGCTCGTGCTCGCGACGGCCGTGTTCGGGCTGTCGTTTCTCTCCCTGGGCGCGCTGCTCGTCCCGTTCCTCCTCGTACTCTTCGGCTTCGGCATCGCGCTCGGCATCCTCGCGAGCGCGCTCGTCCTGCGGCTCGGGCCGGCGTCCGAATGGCTCGTATGGCCTCTGCCGGCGCTGCTCTCCCCATTCGTAGGCGTTTTCTATCCCCTGGCGACGCTGCCACGCTGGATGCAGGACATCGGTCGCCTCCTGCCTCCGTCATACGTGTTCGAAGGCCTGCGGGCGGTGCTCGCGGGACGGCCAGTCTCGGCGCAGAGCCTGACGGTCGGCGCGGTGATCGCCGTGCTCGACATTCTGCTCGCGGGGTACTTCTTCACGCGGGTGTTCCGTTACGCCATCCGCACGGGCCTGCTCGCCCGCTACAGCGCAGAAAGCGCCGCGTGACCGACATGACTCAACCGCCGCGGTACCGGATGCTGGGGCGTCGGATGAGTATCACGGTCTCACCCGGGTTCGGCCTGCCCTGAGCCTGGCCTTTGCCGCCGCGCCGTGGCCTCGGGCCGCGACGGCGGTCGTGGCACGCTGCTCGGCACCCTGGCGGCCGGCAGCGTCATCGGACTCTACTACTACTTACGAATCATCGAGGCCATGACGGCTTCGCCGCTCCGCACCGTGGCCGGCCGGTCCTCGCCCGGGGATCCGGCCACCGGGCGGCCACCCGGCAATGCCGTGCCCGCGGCCCGGGTCCTGCTGCTGGTCGGCCTGGATGCCCGCCGGCGCCGCTTCTGACCCTGATCCGCACGACCGCCTCCATGACGGCGCGCCGACGGAGCGAGGCTTGCAAATTTTTCACGGTTTGCGGTAAGTTACGTGTTTCATGTTTGACCACTCGTCTGTCCGGAGGTTGCGGTGAAGAAGTCATTTCTCGTTCTCTGCGTGATTACGGCCGGCATGCTCGCCGCCTGCAGCTCACCCAACGCCGACTGGCAGAAGGCGACTCAGCAGAACTCGGTGGCCGCCTATCAGCAGTTCATCCAGCAGCACCCGAACGACGCTCGGGCGGAGCAGGCGCGCAACCGCATCAACGCGCTGCAGGACGAGCAGGCCTGGAACACGGCCAAGAGCGCCAACACACTGGATTCCTATCAGCAGTACCTGCAGCAGGAGCCGAATGGAATGCATGCGGCCGACGCGCAGGACAAGGTGAATGGCCTGCAGCAGGCCGCCGCGTGGCAGACCGCGCAGAACACCAATACGGCCCAGGGCTACCAGGACTTCCTCTCGAAGTACCCCAACGCGCCGCAGGCCGGCGATGCGCAGGCGGCGCTGAAGAAGCTGACCGGCTTCCAGCTGCTGCTCGCGTCGACCCGCTCCAAGACGCTCGCCGACAAGATGGCGCAGCGCCTGAAGAGCAAGTACGGCAACGAGGTGCAGGATGTCGTCGTGGTGCCGCCGACCGGGAAGTCGAAGACGCTCGAGGTTCGCTCCGCCCCCATGTCGGAGTCGGACGCGAAGGCTGCATGCGCGAAGCTGAAGAAGGCGCATCAGCGCTGCACCGTGGTGAAGAGCGCCTCCTGACGCTCTGAGCGGTTTCGCCTCGCTACTACGCCAGTCGCCCGCCACAGCCGTCAGCCTGTGGCGGGCGCTTGCGTCTTGGGCCCCGTTGCGGTAAGTATTTCGTATGAGCCGCGCGGCGCCCCCACTCGATCCTCGCTTCCGGGCGTGGCTCACCGTGTCCGGCTCCGGGCCTTCGTGACCGACGCGAGCGATCTCCCGGACGATGTGCGCGCCCTGCTTCACGAGCACATCGAGTCCTACGAGCAGCTCGAGACGCTGCTGCTCCTGCGGCGCGAGCGGTACGAGCAATGGACCAGCGAGGCACTGGCCGCGCGCCTGCGCGTGCGCCCGGAGCTCATCGAGAGCGCGCTCGTCCGCCTGAAGGCCAGCAGCCTGGTGGACGCCACGGGCGCCGCGCCCACCCGGTTCGCCTACCGCGCCGCGAGCTCCGTGCTCGATGCGACCGTGGGACGTCTGCAGAGCGAGTACGCCGAGCGGCCGATCCTGATCATCCAGCTCATGAGCGCAAACGCCATCGAGCGGCTGCGCACCGCGACCCTGCACACCTTTGCCGACGCTTTCGTCCTGAAAAAGAAGGACCACGATCGTGGCTGAAGCGGTTTACATCCTTTGCGCCGTCACCAGCATTCTTTGCGCAGTGCTGCTCCTCAGGGGATATCACGCCACGCGCACGCGCCTGCTCTTCTGGGCCAGCCTGTGCTTCGTATTCCTCGCCCTCAACAACGTGATCCTGTACTTCGATCTGGTGGTCCTGCCGCCGCAGATCGATCTGTTCTGGTACCGCAATGCCGCGGCGGCCGCGGGAATGCTGGTGCTGGTGTTCGGCCTCGCCTGGGAATCGCGCTAGGAGTAATGCCCATGAGGATCTTCATGTGGGGTGTTCTGGCGATGGCCAGCGTGACCGCGGCGCTCTTCTTCCTGCGGTTCTGGCGCCAGAGCCGCGAACGGCTGTTCGTCTTTTTCGCGCTCGCCTTTGCGGGACTCGCCGCCAATTGGACCGGCCTCGCGATCATCGATCATCCTACCGACGAGGCATCGCAGGATTACGCTTACATCGTGCGGCTCGTCGCCTTCGTGATCCTGCTCATCGGCATCCTCGACAAGAACCGCCGCAGCGGCAGGCTGTGACCGCGCCCGCGCTCAGGTGAGCGGGCCGCCGCCCACGGCGAGCAGCAGTTGGATCGTGTCGAGATACTGGCGCGACCGCGCCTGCAGGAATCCGAGCTGCGCGCGCTGGCGCTCGCGCTGCGCATCGAGGACCTGCAGCACGCCTGAATTGCCCGCCTGATAGCTCTGCCGCGCGAGCTCCAGGCTCGCCTGCGAGGTGTCGCGCGCATTCGCCTGCGCGGCGACGAGCTGCGCATCATGATCGAGCGCATCGAGCAGATCCGCGACCTGACCGAAGGAATCGAGCACCACCTCCTGGTAACGGGCGGCGCGCGCCTGCAGCGCATCGAGCGCCGCCCGCCGCTCGGCGCGCAGCGTTCCGCCATCGAAGAGCGGCTGCGTCAGCCCGGCGATCAGCGACCACGCCGCGGACGAGGCATCGAAGAGCTTCGCCGGCCGCAGCGCCTGTTGGCCGAGCGTCGCGGTCAAGGTGATCTGGGGATAGAGGTTCGCGGTCGCGACACCGACCGCCGCCGTGGCGGCGTGCAGTTGCGCTTGCGCCGCCAGGATGTCGGGCCGGCGGCGGATGAGCTGCGAGGGCACGCTCACCGGCAGCTCCCGCGGTAGCCGGATGTCGGTGAGCTCGAGATCCGGCTGCGACCAGTTGGCCGGCGCGCGGCCGAGCAGCACCGCGAGGGCGTGCCGCGCCATCGCAAGCTGCTGATAAAGCGGCGGCAGCACCGCCTGATCGCTGGCCAGCTGGCTCTGCGCGCTCAGCACATCGAGCTTGGACACGGAGCCATTGGCGAACGCCGTGCGCACGAGACTGAGATCGTTGCGGTCCTCGGCAAGGAGCTCCGCCGCCGCACGGATCTGCTCGCGGGTCGCGGCGATGATGACGGCCTCCGAGGCGACATCGCCGGTGAGTGTCAGCCGGGCCGCCCGCAACTCGCTCCGCTGGTACTGCTCTAGCGCCTTCTGCTCCTCGATGGAGCGGGCGATGGCCCCATCGTAATCGAGCGCGTAACGCACGCTTGCGCCGACCGCTTCGTAGGTGAAGGGCGCGACGGCGAACGTACCGAGGAATTCCGCTCCGTACTTCTGCCGCCCGGTCCCTGCCTGCAGACCCACCTGCGGATAAAGCTGTCCGGTCTGCGCGGCCACCAGCTCCCGCGCCTGCGCCAACGTGGCTTTCGCTGCCGCGAGGTTGCGGTTGTCGGCAACCGCCCGCCGCATCAGCTCATCGAGCTGCGGCGAGCCGAAGAGCGTCCACCAGGCGGGCGCCGCGGCCGCGCCGAGGCGGATCCGCTGCGCATAGGGGCCGGCTGCGGGCGCGCGCCGTTGCGCTGCGGCGGCGGCTCTGTTGACGGGGCTCGACTCTGCCGCGGCCCGGTACGTGGTTACCGCCGGCGCAGCGGGACGGTGAAAGTCAGGTCCCACGGAGCAGCCGCCGAGCAGAGCCGCCGCCACCAGGCCGGATGCGACCGGCACCGCTCGCCTTCTGTCGGGATATGCGCTCACCACTTCACTCCATCACGGCAGGACTCTGCGGGCGCGCGCGGGCGGGCCGCAGCAGCAGCACCAGGGGGATCAAGGCCAGCGTCATCCAGAACATCAGTTTGAAGTCGTCGTTGTACGCGATCATCTGTGCCTGACGGGTCACGGCCGCATTCAACGCGGCAAGGCCCGCGGGCGCGCTCAGGCTGAAGGGCGCCGGCAGCCGGATCTGTCCACCCCAGGGAATGATATGGGCCGCGAGGCGCTCGTGCATGACTTGGGTGTTGCGCGTGAGGAGCGCTCCGGTTGCGGCTATGCCGATGCTGCTGCCCACGTTGCGCAGCAGATTGAACATCGAGGTACCCTCGGAGCGGTATTGTACGCCGAGAGTCGCGAACGCCACGGTGGTGAGCGTGACATAGGTGAGGCCGGTGCCGAGCCCCTGCAGAAAAGTCGTCGACCAGACGAGGGTCTGTGGCATCAGGGTGGAATAGCCGCACATCATCTCGAGGGAGGCGGCCGTCACCGCGATGCCGATGCCGATGAGGAGCCGGGAGTCGACCCGGCCGATGAGCCTGCCGGCCACATACATCGAGACGAAACTGCCGAAGCCGCGCGGCGCCATGGCGATTCCCGAGGTCAGCACCGGATAGCCGAGCAGATCCTGAAGGAGCGGCGGCAGCAGCGCGAGCGTGGCGAAGAGCACCACGCCGACGACGAACACCAGCAGGTTCCCCATCGAGAAGTTGGTGTCCCGGAAGAGAGCGAGGCTGACGAATGGCTCGCGGGCCGTCAGCGTGTGCACGATGAAGACATAGAAGGCGGCGATCGCGATCCCGGCCTCGATCCAGATCTCCGGCGAGCCGAACCAGTCCCTGAGCTCGCCGCGATCGAGGAAAATCTGCAGCGCGCCCACCGCGAGGCTGAGCGCGCCGAAGCCGAGAAAGTCGAAGCGCGACTTGCGGGTGTCGGTCTCGCGCACATAGGCCATGAGGCCGATGGCCGAAAGGACGCCGAACGGCACGTTGATGTAGAACACCCACCGCCAGCTGTAATTGTCGGTCAGCCAGCCGCCGAGCACCGGCGCGAGCATTGGACCCAGCACCACGCCCTGGCCCCAGAGCGCCATGGCCCGCCCATGCCGCTCCGGCGGGTTGATGTCGAGCAGCACGGCCTGTGACAGCGGTACGAGACCCGCCCCGGAAAGACCCTGCAGGACGCGGAAGAACACGATCTGGTCGATCGACTGCGCCATGCCGCACAGCATGGAGCTGACGGTGAAGCCGATCACCGACCCGACCAACACCCGCTTGCGTCCGAAGCGGCCGGCGAGCCAACCGGAGAGCGGCGTCATGATCGCGGCCGCCACGATGTAGGAGGTCAGCACCCAGTCCATCTGCTCGAGCGACGCCGAGAGATTGCCGCCGATGTGCGGCAGCGCGACGTTGGCGATCGTCGTATCCACCGCCTGCAGGATGGTGGCGAGCGTGACGGAGGCGGTGATGAGTCCGCGATGTCGCGGCGTGCCGGCCGACATGGCTGGAGGGGCGTCCTCTGCGGCGCTGGTGGGTCAGGTTCCCGCGGCGGCCGCGGCCGGCTGCGGCCCGCGCAGCCGAGTGTCCACCGTAACCGCGGCGCTCAGCCCCGAGCGCACGCCCGGCAGAGCCCCTTCGAGGCGCAGCCGCACGTCGAGCCGCTGCACGACCTTCACCCAGTTGCCGGTGGCATTCTCCGGCGGCAACACGGAGAACTGCGAGCCCGTGCCGGGCGTGATGCTGCTCACGACGGCGCGGAAGGTATGGCCCGGATAGGCATCTATGTCGACCGTCGCGGAATCGCCGGGCCGCATGTGCGCCAGCTGGTTCTCCTTGAAATCCGCTTCCACCCAGACGTCGCGGGTCGAGACGAGCACGAATGCGGGAGTGGCCGCGGGCAGATAGCTGCCGGCCTGCAGATGCTCCACGCCCGTGACGATCCCGTCGCTCGGCGCGGTGATGGTCGCATACGAGAGATTGAGCAACGCGCGGTCGAGCGCCGCCTGGGCCTGCTCCACCAGCGGATGGGTGCTCACCGCGATATCGGGCTCGCCGCCCAGCCTGGCGACCGTCGAGGTGATCTGCTGCGTCGCCGCCACGACGCTCTGCTGCGCCTCGTTGCGAGAGAGCAGTGCCTTGTCCACCTGCGACTGTGACGCGATGCCGCTCGCGAGCAGGCGCGATTCGCGGCGGTACTCACGCTGCGCGTAATGGAGCGCGCTCTGCGCCGACGCCAGGTCCGCGAGCCGTTGCCGATAGTCCGCCTTCATCGACTCGACCTGCAGGCGCGCCGCCTGCAGGCGCGCCCGCGCCGCCTCGACCGCGATCCGGAACGGCCGGTCGTCCAGGCGAAACAACACCTGGCCGCGGCGGACCTGCTGATTGTCGCGCACGTCGACTTCACCGACCCTGCCCGGCACATTGGCGCTGATCGCCACTTGCGCGGCGCGCAGATAGGCATCCTCGGTCGACTGATAGCGGCCGCCAGTCAGGTAGACATACAGCCCGGCCGCGGCCATGAGGAGCGGGACACCCCACATGAGCGGCCGCCGCAGGCGCTCGCGCAGCGGCCGGGCAAGCGGCTCGCTCGCCGCCGGCCGCACGGGCGCGGGTGCGTCCCCGCGGGACGGGTCCCGGGCCGGCTCGGTGCTGCGGGCGGTGGTGGCGCTCAACGTGAGGACCTCTGTGATTTTTCCGCGGCCAGCGGGGCGAGCGCCGCCAGATTGGCGTGCACCCGCTCCAACAACTCGATCAGCTTCGCGCGCTCCTCGTTCGAGAGACCGTGCAGAGTCTCCGCGCGCGTTTCCGCGATGAGGCGGGCGATGTGCTCGAGCACGGGCCCGCTCTTCGGAGTCAGCCACAACGTGTGGGCGCGCCGGTCCGCCGGATCGAAGCGCCGCTGCACCCAGCCGTCGGCCTCCATCCGATCGAGGATGCGCACCAGCGTCGTGGGATCGAGCTCCGTCAACTCCGACAGCCGCTTCTGGCTCACGCCTTCATTGTTCTGAAGATGAAGCAGCGCGCGGCACTGCGGCAGCGTGAGGGAGAGCGCCTGCGCGCGCTCCTCGAACCGCCGCGTGTAGCGGCGGCTCGTGTCCTTGAGGAGGAATCCGAGCTGTCGGTTGAGGTCCATGATCATAGGCGATGCTATAGTATCATAATATATGATATCTCCTGATAGTATCAGCCCGCGACCCGGAGCTCGCCTGTAGAATCCGGCGGACCGGCCGGGACCGCCCGGCAAGCAGAAGAGGCGCAAACCTTCATGTCGATCGCTCGCCGGCCGCCCTCATCGGATCTCTCCCGCCGCGTTGGCTGGCCCGCCGCGGCCTGCGCCGGACTGCTCGCTCTCGCATGGCTGGCGCCGGCCGAGGCAACCGCCGGGGCCGCCGCCGCCCCTCCTGCGGTCGCGAGCGCCGCGGCCCCGGCGCCCTTCATCGCGACGCCCGCGGAGCTTTTCGGTCCGCTCTTCGTGCGAGTGCAGATGGGTGCACTCTTCACCGACGGCAAAGCGTTCCCGGATGCCGTGCCGAAAGCGCCGCCCAGCGCCATCCTGCGGCGCTACCGCGCCGCCGCGCCTCACTCGCACGCGGCGTTGCGGCGTTTCGTGGAGAGGAACTTCTCGCTGCCCATGCAGGCACACACGCCGCCCGCCGTCGCGGACAAGAGCCTGCTGGGCCACATCGCGAGACTCTGGCCGCTGCTGACGCGCCAGCCGGCCGTGCCGCCTCCCTACTCCTCACTGCTTTACGTGCCGAAACCCTATGTCGTCCCCGGCGGGCGGTTCCGGGAGTTCTATTACTGGGATTCCTACTTCACCATGCTCGGGCTGATCCCCGACGGTCATCTCGATACGGCAGGCGACCTGGTGGATGACTTTTCCTACATGCTGCGCGAATACGGCCACATCCCCAACGGGGCGCGCACGTACTACCTGTCGCGCTCGCAACCTCCGATGTACTACCTGATGGTCGGGCTTCTCTCCGCGCAACCGGCGAGCGCCTGGTCGCAGCACCTGTCGGACCTCGAGCGGGAGTACGCCTACTGGATGCAAGGCTCGGCGGGCCTGCGCCCCGGGGAGGCGCGGCGCAACGTCGTCGAGATGCCGGACGGCTCTCTGCTCAACCGTTACTGGGATGCCTCGGACACCCCTCGCGATGAGTCGTACCGCAATGACGTGCTGATCGCGCGGGCAGCGGGCAGGCCCCGGGCGCAGGTGTATCGCGACCTGCGCGCCGCGGCCGAGAGCGGCTGGGACTTCAGCTCCCGCTGGCTCGCGGACGGGCGCCGCCTGACCACCATCGACACGACCGACATCGTGCCGGTCGATCTCAACAGCCTTCTCTATGGCCTGGAGCGGGCGATCTCCCGCGGCTGCGAGGCGCGCCACGACTCCGGCTGCGCGCAGCGCTTCGCCGCCCGCGCCCGCCGCCGCCGAGACGCCATGGATCGCTATCTCTGGGACGCCGAAGCCGGGTACTTCATGGACTACGACTGGCGGCACCGCCGGCGGCACCAGGAGCTCAGCGCAGCGACGCTCTATCCGCTCTTCACCGGGGTCGCGGATCTCAAGCAGGCGGATGCCATCGGCGCGATCACGCAGATGCGGCTGCTCGCGCAAGGCGGCATCGTCACGACCAACATCACCTCCGGGCAACAGTGGGACGCTCCCAATGGCTGGGCCCCGCTGCAGTGGATCGCGGTCGTCGGCTTTCGCCGGTACGATCAGCCGGCGCTCGCGCGTGAGATCGCCCGCCGCTGGCTCGTGACGGTGGAGCGGGTTTTCGACCATACGGGCAAGCTGGTCGAGAAGTACGACGTCGAGCAGAACCTGCCCGGCGGCGGCGGCGAGTATCCGCTGCAGGACGGATTCGGCTGGACCAATGGCGTGACCCGCGCGCTGATCGCCCTCTACCCCGACCTGAGGCCAAATTCATGAGCGACGTTCTCCTCGCCATCGACCAGGGCACGAGCTCGAGCCGCGCCATGGCCTTCTCGCCCGCGGGCGAGATCCTCGCGTCGGAGCAGCAGCCGTTCGAGGCGATCTACCCGGCCTCGGGCTGGGTGGAGCACGACGCGGAAGTCATCTGGGCCACCGTGCTGTCGACCACGCGGGCAGTGTTGGAACAGCTGCGCCGGGCACAGCACCGGGTGGCCGCGATCGGCATCACCAACCAGCGGGAGACTACCGTGGTGTGGGATCGGTCGACCGGCGTGCCGATCCACAACGCCATCGTCTGGCAGGACCGCCGCACCGCCGATCGCTGCCGGGAGCTCGCCGCGCGTGGGCTCGAGGCGGAGCTTTCCGCCAGGACGGGGTTGCGTTTGGATCCCTACTTCTCCGCGACCAAGCTCGGCTGGATTCTCGACCGGGTACCGGGAGCGCGGGAGGCGGCGGCGGCAGGCCGGCTCGCATTCGGCACCATCGACACCTTTCTCATCTGGCGGCTGACGGGCGGCCGGCTGCACGTCACGGACGCCACCAACGCCAGCCGTACTGCCTTGCTCGACATCCGCACCGCCCGTTGGGATCCTGAGCTCTGCGAGATGTTTGGCGTGCCGGCCTCCTGCCTGCCGGAAGTCAGGGACAGCGCCGGGGATTTCGGCAACACCGATCCGGCGGTGCTCGGGCAGGCGCTGCCGATCCGCGGCGTCGCCGGCGATCAGCAGGCCGCGCTCATCGGCCAGGCGTGCTTCGAGCCCGGAGACATCAAGAGCACCTACGGCACGGGCGCCTTTCTCGTCCTCAATACCGGCGAGACTCTGGTGCCCTCGCGCCACCGCCTGCTCGGCACCATCGCCTATCGGCTGCAGGGCCGCACGACCTATGCGCTGGAAGGCTCGGTGCTCTCGGCAGGCGCGACCATTCAGTGGCTGCGCGACGGCCTCGGACTCGTCGCGCGCGCCAGCGAGATCGAGGCCGTCGCGGGCTCGGTTGCCGACACCGGCGGCGTCTATCTCGTTCCCGCATTCACCGGCCTCGGCGCGCCCTACTGGGATCCGGATGCCCGCGCCGCCGTCGTCGGCATCACCCGCGCCACGGGTAGGGCCGAGATCGCCCGGGCGGGCCTCGACAGTGTCGTGTACCAGACTCACGATCTGATCGCCGCGATGGCCGCCGACGGGGCGCGCACGCAGATGCTCAAGGTGGACGGCGGCATGGCGCAGAACGGGCTTTTCCTGCAGCGGCTCGCCGATGTCCTGGGACTGATCATCCTCCGGCCCCAGATCACGGAATCGACGGCATTCGGCGCCGCTTGCCTCGCGGGCCTCGGCTGCGGGCTGTACCGCTCGCCGGCGGAGCTCGCGCGCCTCTGGAAATCCGACGTGCGCTGCGAGCCGCGAATGGACGACAACACGCGAAAGCTGGAGCTTCAGGGCTGGCAGGAAGCGGTGCGGCGCGTGCGCAGCGGGTAGGCGCGCGGCGGCAGGCGGGGTAGACTGCATCCCATGGCAACCGGTTGGGCCGGCGACGGCGCCGTACAAGATCAGATCGATGCGACCGTGACGGACGGGATCCTGCGCGCCAAGAGCCGGCTGCCGCAGGGTCCCGGCCTCACCCATTGCGCGGACTGCGGCGCGGCGATTCCGCAAGCGCGGCGCAAGGCCATCCCCGGCGTTCGCCTCTGCATCGCCTGTCAGGACAGCGCCGACCGCGACGCCGCGGCGTTCAGCGGCTACAACCGCCGCGGCAGCAAGGACAGCCAGCTCCGCTGATCGCGGGCCGGTACCCGACCGCCGATCCCATGCCTCTGCTCGCGCTGCTCGACGCCCGGCTGGCGCTCGGCGACCGTCCACTCCTCGATGGCGCGCGGCTCGCACTGCAATCCGGCGAGCGCCTCGGACTGATCGGTCGCAACGGCACGGGCAAGTCGACTCTCCTGCGGGTCGTCGCCGGGCTCACCATGTTGGATGACGGCGAGCGACAGGTACGGGAGGGATTTCACATCGCTCTCGTCGAGCAGGAGCCTGAGCTTCCCGCGGCGCACACGCTGCGCGAAAGTCTGCTGCAGCGCGCAACGGCCACCTCCTCGGCACTTGCGCGCATTGCCCTGCAAGACGATGAGCGCGAGCGCTGGAGCTTCGAGACTCGCCTGGCGGAGTTCCTGCATCGCTTCGAGCTCGAGCCCGGGATGGCGCCGGCGACGGGCTCGGGCGGCGAGCGCAAGCGTGCGGCGCTCGCCCTTGCGCTCGCCGCTCAACCGGACCTGCTGCTGCTCGATGAGCCGACGAATCACCTCGATATCGGCGCCATCGAGCGGCTGGAGGAGCTGCTGCTGAAGATTCCGGCGGCGATCGTGGTCACCCACGATCGCGCCTTCCTCGACCGTATCACCACGCGGATCATAGAGCTCGACCGCGGCGTGCTGCGCTCCTACCCGGGCAATTTCGCGGCTTACGAAGCGCGACGGGAGCAGGAGCTGGCCGCCGAAGACATTGCCAACCGCCGCTTCGACAAGTTCTGGGCGCAGGAGGAGGTCTGGATCCGCAAGGGAGTCGAGGCGCGTCGCACCCGCAACGAAGGACGGGTGCGCCGACTGGAGCAGCTGCGTCGGGAGCGGGCTGCGCGGCGCGAGCGCCTCGGCGCGATGCGGATGAGCCTGGATGCCGGCCAGCGCTCGGGCCAGCTCGTCGCGGAGCTGACGGACGTCGGCAAAAGCCTCGGCGGACGGAAGCTGATCTCGCGGCTCTCGACGCGCATCATGCGCGGCGATCGCATCGGGCTCATCGGCCCGAACGGCGCGGGCAAAACGACCTTGATTCGCCTCGTCCTCGGGCAGATGCCGCCGGATGAGGGCAGCGTGCGACTCGGCACGGGCCTCAAGATCGCCTACTTCGACCAGCTCCGCGGACAGCTCGATCCGGAGGCGACTGTTGCCGACACGATCAGCCCCGGATCGGATTGGGTGGAGGTGGCCGGCGAGCGCAAGCACGTGATCAGTTATCTCGGCGATTTCCTCTTTCCGGCCGAGCGGGCGCGCTCCCCCGTCAGGATGCTCTCGGGCGGCGAACGCAACCGGCTGCTGCTCGCGCGCCTGTTCGCCCAGCCGGCCAACCTGCTCGTGCTGGATGAGCCGACCAACGACCTCGACATCGAATCGCTGGAGCTGCTCGAGCAGCGGCTGCAGGACTACGGTGGCACGCTCCTGCTCGTGAGTCACGACCGCCGCTTTCTCGACAATGTCGTGACGCAGACTCTCGCCGCGGAGGGCGCGGGAGTGTGGCGCGAGCACGTGGGCGGCTACAGCGATTGGCTGCAACAGCGGAGCGCGGCACCGACCGCGGACAGGCGCAGCGGCAAACCGGCGCACGAGGGCGACACCGGCCGGGTCGATCGCGCCCTGCCGGTCGAGCCTAAGCCGCGCACGCGGCTCGGCCACAAGGAACAGCGCGAGCTGGCTTCTCTGCCGGCCGAAATCGAAGCCCTGGAGCAGGAGCAGGTGGCCATTACTGCGCGCATGAGCGCCCCCGCGTACCACCAGCAGGGCGCGCCGCGGATTCGCGCCGATCGCGGGCGGCTGGAGGAGATCGAGGCCCTGCTGCTCGCCAAATTCGAGCGCTGGGAGGCGCTCGAAGCCGAGCGCAGCTGCTTCGCCCGATGAGCGGAGGAAGTGTCAGGTCGCGCGCAGTGCCGTGGTCACCGGCACGCGCGCCGCACGCGCTGCGGGCAATATGCCGCCGATGAGGCCCATGATCAGCGCCCAGATCACGCCGAGGAGCACCAGTGCCGGCGTGACATCCAGCTGGAAACTGTAGCCGAATGGACTGGCGGAGAGCCCATCGAAAAAGACCCATGCGAGAGCCGCCCCGAGCAGCGCGCCCGGCAGAGCCAACAGCATCGACTCACACAGGATGGAGGCCACGATCGTCCCCGGGCGGAACCCGATCGCCCGAAGCGTGGCGAGCTCGCGGCGGCGTGAGTCGACCATCGCATACAGGGAGTTGACCGCGCCCAGGGTGCCACCGATCGCCATGATGGTGCCGACGAAGTAACTCGCGAAATCGAGGAGGGAGTTCAGCCGCCCGAACTCCTCGGTGACCACGGTCCGCTGCCGCAGCGCATCGAGCCGCAACGCGGGATTGGCCTTGACCGCCGCGCGGAACGCGGCGAAATCCGCCGGTGAGCGCAGCATGACCTCGATACCGCTGTAGGAGTTGCGGGCGAATACCGACATGATGGTGTTGACGTCGGCAAAAATCATGCACTGGCTGGCCTGTCCGAGATCGAAATGGCCGACGACCGTCCATGCCAGACCGCGGATCGAGCGCTCGCTGCCGATCCCGAACCCGGAAAATTGCCGGGTGCATGCATTGCTCGCGACGAGCTCGCGCATGCCCGGACGAAACATGCGGCCGGCCGTAAACTGCATCTCCGGCCGGTATTCGGTGATGTTGGGCGTGACCCCCACCAGTGGAACGAAGATACGAGTGCCCGTGCCGCGCCGGCGGCCGTCGATCGAGATCATCGACTCCAGGACCACGATCGGCCGCCCCGCCTGGTCGCGCCGGATGTCGGGGAAGCCCTGCACCGCGGCGGCCTCGTCCCGCGGAATGCTGCCGAACAGGGGCTGCTGGCCGAGACCCGCGATGACGACGCGATCGGCACGCACATCGCTCATCTCCTGCCGGCGCGCGCCGCTGCCCATTGCGAGCATCGAGACGAGCACACCCACGGCGCACGCCACGCCGAGCAGGATGGTCAGAACCGGTCCCCCTCGTGCCACCAGCCCCCACAGGCTGACCGCGAGGAGCGCGCGGAATTGCCGGATGGCGCTCATCGAAGTGCCGTCATTGCTCCGCCAGGGCTGCGGCGACCTCGATCCGGGCGGCCATGAGGGCCGGGGCGGCTGCACTGACCAGCGCGACTGCCAACGCTGAAACGAGCCCCGCGGCGACGATGGTCCAGGGCATCGAGAGCCCGTGGAAGAATGGCGTGGTGTAGGGGAATGCCAGAGTGGCCAGAGCCAGGCCACAGCCGGCAGCCGCCACGCAGATGGCGATCGCCTCGGCAAGTGTCAAGGCGAAGATCGCGGCACTGGTGAACCCGACTGTCTTCAGCACCGCAATCTCCGCCGTCCGCTCGCGCACGGACTGGATCATCATGGTAGCAGTCGCGAAAAGCAGAGCCGCCATCACGGCGGTGACGACCGCCCGGATGAGGAACTCCAGATCGCCGATGGATTGCAGATTCGTCTGAGCCAACTCCCTTATTGACTCGCTGCGGGTCTCGTTGGGTGAGTTCGCGAAGCGCGCATCGATGGCATCCGATACCAGCGCGGCGGCTCGCGGGTCCGCGACCCTGACATTGAAATGGTGCACCGTATCCTCGCCGCTCGAGCGGGCTTCATTCCAGTAGTCATAGTTGATCAGCACGTTTCTGTCGCCGCTGCCGATATCGCTGTCGGTGAAAGTTCCCACCATGTCGAACGTCCAGACGGCAGAGCCGTCGCGCTTGGGCACCTGCGACATCAGCGGGATGCGGTCGCCAACTTTCCAGCCATATTCCTTGGCGAGCTCCGCTCTGACCAGAATACCCGTTCTGGTCGCGCGGAAGGCTTTGACGTAAGACGGTGAGATCGTAAAGGTAAACGCCGACAGCCAACCCTTGTCCGGCCGGACGGCGACGAGGCCCACCTGCTGATCGGGCTTCTGATAGACAGCTCCGGCCAGATCCACCGGGATCACCTCCTGGACTCCCGGCACGGACTTGATCTGCCCGAGCATCCCGAGAGGCAGCGGCTCGGACCAGCTCAAGCGACTGTGGACGATCAGCAGATCGGCGCGGGCCGCGGCGATGGCATGCTCGGCGCCCGTCTTCACTCCCTGCAGCACGCCAAAGAGCGTGAACGCCACGGCGACCTGAAGGAAAATCAGGACCGTGCGCCCGGGCTTGCGCCGGATACCGGCCCAGACGAGCGGCAGATACTTCATGGCCGGGCGAGACTACTCCCGAAGACAGAATCGAGTCCAGATCGGCCAGGCCCCCCCGCGTTGACGCGGGCTGGCGCCGGGAATAGGATGTTACCGATACCATAACATTGCACCTCAGGGGGATCCCGTGGAAAGCAAACTCGCCAATCCCGCGCCTCTCGGTTTGATCGGCTTCGCCAGCACCACGTGGC
>Ga0134128_10000922_pt1 | contig 39804 bp, 64 predicted proteins | sample KB31754_FD_96462 | JGI IMG/M metagenome (GOLD analysis project Ga0134128, IMG submission 96462) | Terrestrial soil microbial communities with excess Nitrogen fertilizer from Kellogg Biological Station, Michigan, USA - KB3-175-4 | ecosystem: Environmental > Terrestrial > Soil > Unclassified ...
CATTTACTTCTCTTACAAGTTAAAAGTAGAACTAATATTACCGCAACGCCAAACACGCCTACTGTTACAGGATTAGGCTTAACATGGGTACAAATTGGATTACCTCTTGATATTGACGATACAGGATCAAGTAGGGAAAGAATGACATTATGGCGAGCAATGGGAACGCCTACTTCGGGTGCTTTAACTTTTGATTTTGCTGGACAATCTCAAACACATTGCGAGTGGCTACTAGATGAACTAAGTGGAACTGATACTTCTGGTACAAATGGTAGTGGTGCAATAGTACAGTCAGCCACAGCAATTGTTGATTCAAATGGGCCAGCAGTCCCTTCGCTTACAGCAACACTTGCAATTTTTAATAATTCAAATGATGCAACATGGGGAACTCTTGGAAGTTTTAATTCAACCACCGTATATACTGAAGTTTCTCCAATGGTCAGAGTTGCATTTCATCAACAGGCAGATGGAGCTGTTATATCTGCTTTTGATTCAGGAAATAGTACAACAGTAAAATGGACATTTAATGTTACTGACATTTCAACAGGAATATATGCTTTGCAGATTAGGGCAAAAGTTACAGGGTTAGTTACAAAAGTTGCTTCAATCTCCTCACCAACTTCTACGGGGAATCAATCCTATACAGGAGCAGGATTTCAACCAAAAGCTATTCTTGCTTTTGTAACTGCCCTTACTGCGGATGGAAGTGCAGCAGGTATCAAAAAAAGCGTTGGTTTTGGATTATCTTCTACGTCACGTGCAGCAGTAGGAGATGGAGCAGTAGATAGTACCGCAACTGTTAATAGTTATGATCAAGGTCATTCTAATGCTGCTGTAATTTATGCAACTGACGGATCTGGAAATTTATTTCTTGTTGCTGATATCGTATCTATGGATTCTAATGGCGTAACACTTAATTGGACAACAGTACAAGCATCTTCCTATATTGTAAATATTATGTATATAGGAGGAGCTGATCTAACAAATACATTTATTAGTCAACAAACAGCTCCAGTATCTACTGGATCGGTGGCATATACAAATGTAGGTTTTAAACCAGATGCTATTATTGTAATAACTTCTGGTTTTACAACAGCACCTCCTGCTCATTCAGCATTGGGTAGTACTCCTCGTTTTAGTATGGGTTTTGGAACCTCTTTAACAGCAGAGGCATCAGGGTATGATGGAGATGATAACGGCACTACTTCTAAAATTGGTAGAAAACAAGCTGCAAATATTGTTGAAATGTTATCGGGGGATGCAGCTCTTAGCTCAGAGGCTTCTTTGACTTCTCTTGACTCAGATGGTTTTACCTTTAATTGGACAACAGCAGGCAGCGCAAGATATTTTTGGGTACTTTGTCTAAAGGGAGGACGATATAAAGTTAGCACATTTACTCAGAAAACTTCAACAGGTTCTCAACCAACAACAGGCGTAGGATTTAACCCCACAGGACTTATTTTACAAAGCGTAGACAATACTGCAAGTTCATCAGTTGTTACAAATGGAAGATATTCTTTGGGAATAGGAAATGATAGTACACATAGGGGATCTATATGGGTAGGGAATGCAGATGGACAAACGACACTTAATAATAGTCAAAATCTTGATAGATCAAATATTATAAAGATGATGACTGAAAGTCATTCAACTCCTACTACTCAAGCTGCTGCTGACCTTACTTCTTTAGATTCTGATGGATTTACTTTAAGTTGGGGAACAGCAGATGCAACAGCAAGAGAAATTATTTACTTTGCTATGGGGAGTAATGCAGCATCGACTAACCATCTCCTTTCTCTTTTAGGTGTAGGGAGTTAGTAAATATATGAAAATACTACTTTTAGCATATCTCTTATTTTTTATTTTAGTAATGTATGTAATAATCTTTTATAGTGGTTATTCTATGTAATATGAAATTTCTACATGCTTTATTTTCTACACCATCAATTATATTAGAAGAATTTATTAAGTTTTTTAAAAGTGTCTATATTGATGAAAAGGAGGCTTTTCGACCCGATGCGGAACAAGATGAGGAATAATGTTATACTTATTTTAAAGGAGGTGAAATAATGAAATCTTTTTTATATGAAGTAATCGTTGGATTTAAGGGAAAAGATGCAGTTCCAGCCGTTGATGCTAATGCAGAACAACCTGCAACAGCAGAAGTCCCTGCAGTTCCTTATAGTGAAAGAGTTGATTTAAAAAATGTAGTTGCAACTGATGTTGCAGATGCAATGACAAAAGTTACTCTTTTAGAAGGACAATTTTTTTCTTCCGTTACAAAATTAAATGAAATTCATAGCATGTAGTTTTACTTGCTATTATCTTATATTACTCTTTAATACCATATCGTGTCGTAAAAGAAACATTGTGCGACGCGATTAGATTGCTACGGTAAGTTAAACCTTACTTTCCTTCTCTTTCCTACTCCGTAAGTATTTTTAAACCACACATAAATAATATGAATAATGTCTGAGGGATGAAGATAAATAAATCCTTTTAAGTTGTTATGAAGTGCGTAATGACAACTTCGACACAAAAGAATTACATCTGAATCCCTTTCATTGCCTAATCTTGCATAGGTCAAGTGATGTATGTCTAGATCCCATCCTTTGCCACATTTACGACAATACCTATATTTCTGATAAATTTTGTTTTTAAAAACTCGCCAGTGTCTTGACTGAAGATATTCCCTATACTCCTGTTTTGTCACTTCCCTCACCTACTTTTTCTAATTTCCCTTGTACTACCCTGTTTGGAAAACGAGTACTTAAAATACGACACACGGTAGCCACTCCTTCATCAAACATTGCAAACTTGAAAAGTTTATCAAGCATGTAATCTATTTCAGTTTCAGTAAAAGTCGCAGTCTCCATATCATGAGTATAGATCACTTGCAAATTTTCTAAAAGTAGTTAATACTAATGATATGCCACGAGAATTAGAGCAACTTTCACAAAATGATCCGAGATGGAAAGATTTGCATTTAGGACTTTCTGATTCGGTAACTTTGGGACAAGCCGGCTGTTTGGTAACTTCCTTCTCAGTACTTGCCTATTACTACAACCAACAAATAACTCCCGATCAAATGAACCAAATGTTAATCAATGCTAACTTGTTTGCTAATCAAGACTTAATTAGTAGTGATGACGATTTAGGAAAACTTTTTCCAGACATTAAATATCTGCAGACAAATCACTATGAAAATGCCCCTGCAGACTTGTCATTACTAAAGGATCTAGTCAGTGATCTAACTAAGTGTGTGATTGTAGAAATTGACTTAGGAAACGGCCAAGTACACTTTACCCCTGTTCTTGCCAGTGACGGGTCTAGTGTAACGATTATGAACGTGTGGAACGGGCAGGACGAAAGTTTAAATACAGTCTATGGTGATCCAGAAACTAAAATACTTAAATACATTGTCTATCAAGGAACTGTGGCACAAGATCCAGCACCTGACACAGTAATGGAAATAGAGCAAAAAGACTACATAAAACTTATGCAAAAGTCTGAGGAATTAGATAAAATAGGTCAAAAGTTAAACTTCACACAGCAAGATATAGATACCCTAGGCTTTTCAGATAAAGTCATACAAAAGTTTGAAGACCTGCAAAACGCACAAATTAGCACTCCTACCCCACCAGTCGCAGAGCCTGCCAGTGATGCAAATAGCTTGCCACAGCAACCTTTAACCCCATCCCAAACTACCCTATTGCAAAAGTTACTAGGTCTGATAGGATTTAAGTTAGGAGCATAACAAATGGATGCAATTTTTTCTCCCTACATAACTATTGCCGCAAACTTACTTGTTGGGTTTCTAATGAGTAAAGGAATTGTCGATAACAGTAGCAGACAGGCAGCATACCAACTTATCAACAATGCCATAGCTGCTCTTTTAACTCTTATCTTTGGTATTGCTTCAATCTACTACGCACACGAAACACATAAAGTTAATGTTCTTGCTAAAACGAATAGCCAACTAATAACCCTTCCTAGCACCTCTTCAGTAATTATGACAGGCCAAAAATCTACAGCTACTCAATTACCCCAAACTTTAAATATACAGCAAACAGGACTGCCATCAACCCCAGTAAGTGCCTAAGTTGAATACTTTTTGTGTACATCTTATTTTCTAGCTATGGGTTATTGAATAACTTTTTGAGGACTTGACAAATGTTTTCACAGGTATTACGATAAGTATGCTAACGGGTAAGCCGTTGGGTGTCGAAAGACGAAAAACAAAAGGAACTCCATTTTCGAGGGTGCGTGCAGAGTCTCTTTTGTACGCTCGGCGCACACCCCTGAAAATTGGAGTTTTTTTATGCAAATAACATCATGTATTAGGAAACCTAGAAATTGGATCTTCATGAGTTCCGAAGAGAAGCGTAAATGGCAAGAAGATACAAATAAGGAACTTGCAAATGACCACTCCGTAGAAGATTTTATTATGTTTGTAAAAGAAAAAGGAGGTGATACAAAATGACAAAGACAATTGATTATATAGTTCGTGAAAAGCGAGTTTCCACAAAAGGTTTTATATTGGGGTTGACCGATATGGCAATACAAACCCTTTTGATGATGGCAGCCTTTCTCATGTTGACAGGCTTTCTATACTTGATACATTAAGGTAAATATGTTTGACACAGTATTGCTCGCCTATATAGCGGTTTTGGTTACAATTCTTACTCTGGTAAGAGTAAGGGAATGGATTGAGAAAAGTTTATGAAAATAAAAGTTGTTACTAGAGATTGGATGCCTAAAAATGAGATTTGGTTTACAAATAATGACGTTCCTATAGATATATTCGACCAGACTATTGTGGAGAAAAATATTAAAGCTGGATTAATAAAGAAGGTAAAATTTATAACTAAATTCAAAAAGAGAAGATTTGGAAAATTAAAAGGTATTAAATAGCATAAATCCCCTTACTTTGAACGAGAAGGGGATTTATGCTTAGCAATCACAGATACAAATCTTTATTTCGAAACTAGCTCCGGTAATACGGTTTACGGTTCCGGTCTGTAATTGATATAGATAGTATCACAAAGAGGCTAGAATGTCAATATTTATTACTCATTGTTAAGAATTTAACATGACACAGCAGTCGAATTATGAATTTAGGAGAAATATTACATAAAGAAAAAATTGAATTACTCCATTTTTGGGAAAGTTTTGAAGATGGTGAATCTACTATGGAAGAACGACTTGCTGCTTTGAAATATTTAGCTGGAATTGTTTATTTTCATAGAAAAAAAAGTCTTAAACGACTTAGAAAACATTTTAATAAAAACTATAAAAATATGTTTAATCTTACATGTTTCGTTTGTGGTGAAAAATGCCAACATCGTCATCATATTATTCCTTTAGTTAATGGAGGTATTAATAGTAAGTTAAACCGAGTTCCCCTATGTCGAAACTGTCATATTAGTATCCATCCGTGGATGCAATGATAGTTTGAGGTTCAGGGGAGCAGACCACCCGCCAGTCAAAAGATTTCGGCAATGCTGCACTATGACCGACTGACCGACGATGACGTTTTTGTAAAGAACTTGAGGACTACAAGTAACAACAAGAGTCCTGGGAGCTAGAGCATCATCAGAGGGAGGGAGAGAATAGGAGGGTAGACTAGGGGTAGGGGTTTCCACATATATAGAAATGTGGTATTTTTGGGTGGTAATTGATATAATATTCGTACTCTCCCTGGTTGAGGTAAAACCGATTACTGGAGGACTGTCTTAAATCTATATGTTAAATGTAGTGTAAAGGCCTTGAATAAAATCGAGGCCTTTTTTTTGTTTTTCGTTGCAAAATATGCTACATTGCACATATAAGTGATGTGCTAGAACTTCTCACTCTAGTGTCTTAGACCTTATAAAACGCCTTGAGAAAGTATAATTTTTAAATTTGGATAAATTCTAACAAACCATTTTGGTTTTGTTGGGCAGATGGGGTAGGTATCTAGTCGGTATCTACCCCTTTCTATTTTCGGCAAACTTTACAGATTTTTTACACTTCTCTTACATTACTAGTCTTGAGCAATACAGTTTTCCCTATTGACAAAGGTAGACAAATATAGAATAATGGAGAAGATGACAGACGCGATATACATTAAAAGAAAGAAGTTAGCAGAATTACTTTCTGTTACACCAAGAACAATTCAAAGATGGGAAGAAAAAGGGTTGCCAGTAATTAGAATAAACGGTGCAGCACCTATGTATGACTTTACACAAGTTAAAAAATGGATAGAAGAAAATAATACGGAGGAGCAAGCATGACACTTTTAGATATTGTGAAAATGATTCAAGAGTTTTTAAACTCAACAGAGCCAAAATTGGAGGAACTCTTTTAATATGTACGAATGCGATATTTGCCAATTAACAACAGAAAAGCTTTACAACGTCAATGACGAAGCACTTTGTAGCGATTGTTTTAATGAGGCAGTAAGTCAAGCAGAATACTATTTTGAAATGCAACGAGAGGAAGCAATTATATGAAACCAAAAGATACACAAATAATAAAAGCAAAAGCAACAGAGATAACCCCTATTCAAGACGAGGCAACGGCACTGATTAGCCAAGCAATCAATAAAGGTGTTGATGTTGACACAATGGAAAGATTACTCGCAATGCGTCGAGAGCTAAAAGCTGAAAAAGCAAAAGAAGCATATGACCAAGCAATGGCAAACTTTCAAAAAGCTATGCCAACAATTCAGAAAAAGACACAAGGGTATAACTATAAATATGCTGATCTAACTACTATTGTTGAACAGGTCAAAGATATTTTATCTTTAAATGGCTTTTCCTATACATTTGATACTGAGGAAGAACAAAATAGAGTGGTTATTTCCTGCAAGGTAAAACATACAGCAGGACATATGGAAGTAAGCAAAGCATTTATTACGAAAGAAAGTACAACAAAAATGAACGCTTCACAACAATCTGGTGCAGCAATGACATACGGTAAAAGATATGCGTTTGTTAATGCCTTTGGCATACTTACAGGAGATGAGGATACCGATGCAGCGACTCCTAAGACAGTTACGACACAAAAACCTTCCACAACGCAACCTAGTAAGCCACAGGAGCCTTTAGGAATTACCCAAGAACAAAAAACACAAGTCATATTGTTACTTAATAAAAAGGGCAAAACGATGGATGGTTTATCTAATGCTATCAAAGTAGGTTTTAACAAAGTGTTACTCAAAGACTTAACAGCAAGTGATGCAAATAGACTTATTAATAAGTTAAGTAGCTTACCAGACAAGGAAGAAGAAGTAAAAGACGATGAGTCAGAGCAAATTGCAGACGATGTTGCAGAAGGGTTGAAATAATGAAACGAGAATTTTACACACGACTTGGTACGCCACGCTTTCAAATAAAAAATAGAAACGTGGATTATTGCGATCCATGCAAGAAATGGGTTGAGAAACCACACAACGAACATAATAAGCCAAAATCTTGGGGATATTTAACAGAACCCCTTTAAAAGGAGGTGAACATATGAAAGATTTAGTAGTGGAAGCAAAAGAGAAATTAGAGAAAGAACTTGCTGAATTAGACAGTCTTGAACAAAAAGTAAAGACTAAAAAATCAGCAGTTAATTATGAAAAGCTAGAAATTCCTTTTGAAATAGGAAAAGCATACTTTATCCGTACAATTACTTATTTTGCAACAGGAAAAGTAAAAGCAATAGTAGGTCAATTTTTAGTACTTGATGAAGCAGCTTGGATAGCAGATACCGGACGATTTAGAGATGCAATCGTTAAAGGTATTTTAAATGAGGTGGAACCAGTTGATGGTGATATGTACTTAAACGTGCAATCTATAACTGACGCATTTCCCTGGACTCACAAATTACCACGAGAACAAAAATAATTTGTGCTGGGGTGCGTCAGCGAACGCACAATAAATATATGAATAAATTTATAAAAATATCAGGTTATGATTTATGGAGCGGGAGCTGGAGCGGGAGCTGGAGCGGGAGCAGGAGCTGGAGCTGGAGCTGGAGCAGGAGCAGGAGCTGGAGCGGGAGCGGGAGCAGGAGCTGGAGCTGGAGCGGGAGCGGGAGCAGGAGCGCGAGCTGGAGCTGGAGCGGGAGCGGGAGCAGGAGCGGGAGCAGGAGCTGGAGCAGGAGCGGGAGCAGGAGCTATTAATCACCGATCCAATTTAAAAATATGGTAGACAAGTATACGACTAAAAAAACAAGAATTGCCTTGGTGCTTCTTCTTGTAACAATACTTTTTCTTTTTGTATTGTCAATACAGAAAACTAAAGCATTTACACCAGTACCCCCTCCTTCACTTTCAGAGCTAGATACTGCAATTAGTAAGGCACAGACATATTACGAAGGCTTGTATCGACCTATGGGCAAAGATGGTGCAGTAGTTGCTGAATACTACACAAAAAGTAAAAGTGTATATACAGTAAGACATGGCGTCATAGGCGGAATTTTTTATTACAGTTATATAAATGATACACAAAGAGAAAATGAGCTTTTAAAGTTTGTAACAAAATACGGCTTCAATCCTTTCAATGACGATCACTCATTTGTTTGGACTGATAAGACAACTGCACCTATTGGCCTTCCCTACTCTACCCTTCCCTACCACGATTGTGATGTAACGCTGCCAACAGTAGGCAAAGTATCTGCCTACCACTCAAAGGTATGTAAGTTAGGACAAATTGGTATTGATAGCTATTTGTTACTCAGTCGCTTTGACCCCCTGCCAAGTGTAGAAGTTAGATTGCAGGATGTGGGGCAGGGGGTGGGCATATCTACAAAGTCTTTAGAAGACTTATATGATAGTATAGGGTTTGGTTTGCCAATGTGTAGTCCATTAGGCTGCACCCATTATGCCTCAACAATTCGCACTGCACAGTTTGGCGAGTTGGAGATGCGTATTAATCACATGCAATATGCTGACTCTGTAGCTCACTACTTACTTAAAGCTCAAAATGATAAAGGGGCTATTTATATTTCCTATGATAAAAACGGTAATTTAGTGTCTAACACTTCCCTAGCCTATTCACTTATTGATAAGGCACTTAACGACAAGCCATTAACACATGACTTTATCCCTTCTAATGCTGAGACAATGAATGATAGTTTAGCTTTTCTCCTGCACTATCGTTGTGCTAGATATGGAGTGTGTAACTAATATGGAACATGAAGAAATAAGTATTACTCATCATGAGGTATTAGAGGCAACAGGAACAGTAGTTTTAGGATTAGTAATGGGGATAGCTGTGGGGTTTATGTTACTGTATTTAAAACTTATATGAAACGACAAGCAGATGTTATTTTTATTTTGGTAGGAATATTGGGACTGGTAGTTCTTATGTATGTATTAGGTGGCAATATTGGAAACGGTGGATTATGAAGAGTAGAATTACTATTACAATAGATGCAGAGTTTCAAAAGCCTTTAGAAGTAGACGTTGCATTGCGAGATTTAGTCTATAAAATGAACCACTGGAAAGAATGGATTGAGGAAGAAAAAACAAATACGGTAGTCTATAAAATTAAAGGCGTAGACAATATATCTAGGGAATAAAGGAGAAAGTATATGAATTACTCAGAATTAGTAGCATTAAAGCGATTAAAAGAAATTGAAGAAAAGAACGGTGGGTTAATTAACGGTAATTTTTCGTTTGTAGCTCACGAAAACAAAATAAAAGTAAAAAGGCTTAGAATATAAATATGAAAAGTAAAATACAAAAACATTATCGCCAAGGAGATTTACTTATTCAGCAAATAGAATCTCTTCCTAAAGGTTTAAAAAAACGAGCAAATAAAGTAGTTTTGTATGGCTTACAAACAGGGCACTCACACTTTCTCAAAAGCGGTTCAGTTTACGATGGTAAAAATGGATCTATATATATAGAACTTCCCACTAAGAGTCAATTTCTCCATGACTCAGATCATGATCCTATTGATTTACCTAAAGGAGTTTACCAAGTAATCAGACAAAAAGAGTATTTATCAAAAGATATGGTTCGTCTAGTAATTGACTAATATGATAGAAAAATTAACACCAACTCAAGAAAAATTGATTAAAAAAACGAGAAATGAATGGTTGAATAGGTTCTTTTCTTGCAAGAATAGAACAAATAGAAAACAAGCAAAAAAATCTATTGAATGGTTATATAAACTGGCAGGGTTAGAAAAGCCGATGGTTATATTTCTTGATTCTCCTTTGGGATCTCAGTATGGAGCTAATATGCTTAAATCCGCTCAAGTAGGGGATCAAGTAAGGGCTCAAGTAAGGGCTCAAGTAAGGGCTCAAGTAGGGGATCAAGTAGGGGCTCAAGTATGGGCTCAAGTAAGGGCTCAAGTAGGGGATCAAGTAGGGGCTCAAGTAGGGGCTCAAGTAGGGGATCAAGTAGGGGATCAAGTAAGGGATCAAGTAGGGGATCAAGTAAGGGATCAAGTAGGGGCTCAAGTATGGGCTCAAGTAAGGGCTCAAGTAGGGGATCAAGTAGGGGCTCAAGTAGGGGCTCAAGTAGGGGCTCAAGTAGGGGCTCAAGTAAGGGCTCAAGTAGGGGATCAAGTATGGGATCAACAACTTGAATTTTTTAATACTGGATATTATTACTATGGATCTGTTTGTGATTACGGATGGGCTGCTTTTTATGAATATTTTAATTCAATTGGCGTAAAGTATCCTAAAGATTTACTTGAAAGATTTAATAACTTTGCCTTCCTGCTTAAATCTAATATTTATGATCTCATCATGTTAAAGGGTGTATGTATTGTTTCGGATATGCCAACGGCTATTAAGAGAGATTCAGACAATAGACTCCATAACGCAGAAGGTGCAGCAATAGAATTTAAAGACGGATATAAACTCTTTTTCTATCATGGAATTGCAGTAAAAGAAGAATGGTTGACCCATCCAGAAAAACTTAGTAAGAAGGATTGGTTAGAAGAGGAGAATTTAGAAAAGCGTAGAATTATTCAAGAACTAATGGGAGACAGCTTTCCTAAGAAAATAGGCTCAAAACTTATTGCTAAACCTTCTAAAGAATTTAAAGAAAAACATCATCTTTTAGGATTATATGAGGTCGAGCTTCCAAAAGATCCAGAGAAAATAGCCCACTATGTCAGAGTAAGAGATCATTCCAGCAAGCGTGAATACTACTTAAGAGTTGATCCCAAGATTCAGGATGCAGATAAAGCTCTCGCATGGACTTTTGGCAAAACTAAAGAAGAATATAAGCCAATTAGTGAAACATGATATGAAAACAACTGATTATATAAATAGCAAGGAATTTAACGAAGAATTGGAGAACTTTGAGGATGCTCTCACATACAGAGAAGCAGATATAAGAAATGCAGGGCGTGAAAGGTTTATTGCCTTCCTTTCCCAAACCATAGCAAAAGTAAAAGCAGAAGAGAGGGAAAGGATAAAAGAAAACATAGGGCAACTTAGACAGTGGTTAAATGAAGATAGAATCACAGATCCTAAGAAAATGGTTACAAATGAACAAATAGAATATATGCTCTCTACCAGTGAGGGGGAAGAAGGGAGGAATATGAATCATAAAGAAAAAGTAAAACTAGCTAAGAAGTTATCAGGCAGGCATACACGCCATTTTGAGAGTCCTGAGTGGCAAGCACACAAGGAAGCAATTGCAAGGAAAGTTGAGAAAAGAGAATTAAAATCAAAAAAGGTTCTTTAAAATATATACCAGTAGATTTACTAGGAGATATGGGGACGACCGAACTTTAACTGTGGATGGCAGCCATTACAGAAGTCCCGAACGTATCTCCTCGCAAGTCTGATTGGAGAGGGTTTGATAGGTCTGGAAGCTAGGGAATTATCCCTAGATGAGTAATTGTCCTTCAAAATAGCGGTAAGGGAAAAAGGACATGCAACTGTCGTGAGGCGTTGTAGTTACCACACTCGCTATCTCTACGTGCAACTCGTAGCAGACCTATCAAGCTCTTTACAGGGCTTGGGGGTAGATAAGTATGAAAAGACACAAGTTTTTAGATATGTTTCATTGCCCAACGTGTTTTGATATTTCAGTTAGGAGGATAGTAAAGACTGGGGAAAAACAAATATTGCAATCTAATTATTATTTAGTATCACCAGTTCAGTATAGGGCTTGTAAAAAATATGGATTTCCAGAAGGATTGATGCATACAAATGAGTTTTTAGCCCAACAGAAAGAGAAAATGAAATGAAGAAGATACTTTGTAAATTGTTTGGACATGATGAATATACCTATACCTATGATAGCGGATGGGTAAAATGGTGCTGGAGATGTAAAACAGTTTGGCATACATTTTAACTTATGACAACTTGGCAAACCCTAGTAGATCAGGAGAAGATAGTATGATTTTACAAATACTTAAAAAGAAAGACGACCCATTAGCATTACGCATCTCCATTGGTGGTAATCAAAAGCAAGCGTATTTGGTATATCGTGGGGATTTGGCAAAGATAAAATTATTACTGGATGAAGTAAATGAGAGATTGAAACAATTACCTAGTAGCGAAGAGCCAGGAATATCGCCAGATGATGGTAAGAAGTTCGCATGAGAGGGGGTGAAAACATGGAAGATAAAACAAATACAAAATTAGATCCACAAGCAGCTTTGCATGAGGAACGAAAAAATATTGATGCTCGTATTCAAGCAGTGAATGCTTTGAAAACACAGGATCAATTTAAAACAGCAGGTAGAGAAATCGCACTTGCTTATACACATCTTCAAGAAGCAAAGATGTGGTTAGGTCAAGCACTTGGAATGATAGGAAGTGAATTGCCAGCACAATTTGCTGATAAAGCTGAGTAGTCTGCCAGTTGTACGACAAAATCGTACATCTGAGAGATTATTAAGGAGTGAATTGGGGATATATGGAAAATAAAACAGCTTATCAAGCCAAACTCATTTGGTGGGGTAATTTTATTAATATGAAGCCTAGCAAAAAATACGAAAAACTACGTAAGCAATGGGATAAATGGATGAGTTGGAGAAGAAAACATAATAATTGGGATTTTTGAACCTATGAGTAAGAAAAAGATAGAGATTGAATTAATGCCAGAAAGTATAGTTAATTTACAGAAGTTTACTAATATATCCTTGCTTATGTTTGGAGAACCTTTTTGGAAATGGTGCTTAGACAACTTAGATATGCTTTATGAAATGTATCTTGCCCGTTTGAATGAGGAGGAGAAATAGTTTTTGTGGTCTATAAAAGAAGGTAAACCCATAATATATATGACACGATCAAACAATAACCTTATAACATTATCTAGCCACGATTTAAAGTAATTGTGGATAACTCAGTGGATATGTGTATAACTTTAACCTTATGTATCTAAGAAAGAAACGACAAGCAAAACCTTTTGATCCTACCAACCCTTTAGAAATACAGGAAGGCTACGCACTTGCAGGTTACCTTCTCTATTTACAACGTCAAGGCAAAATACAAGTCTATTCTCATCTACCCCATGAACAATATACAAACTCACGAACTATTAAAAAGAAAAACAAATGGTCAGGGGTAAGAGCAGGAGTTCCAGACTATATTATCGTTATTAAAGACAAGGTAATATTCTTAGAGTTAAAAAGAAAAGTAGGTGGTGTTGTGAGTGCAGACCAGAAAGAATGGTTACTTGCTTTAGATAATAAACTAACTGTTAGTACCGTTGCTAAAGGATTTGATGAGGCAAAGAAGTTTATAGATCACATTTTAACAAGACAGGGTGTGTTATGATTTTTGTATGTCAATGAAATTTATTTGCGATAGGTGCGGTAAGGAAACGATACGAGGATATCGCATTATTGTACCACCTAAAAAGACAATAGATTTATGCGAAGAATGTGAAGAGGCATTTGAGGAGTTTATGAAAGGTCAGGAGAAATGAATGCTCTAACTTCTCACCTATTAGTCGGTGTTTTATTCTTATTTCTCGCAGAACGGGTATTACATATACTTCATATTGAGAACGAATCTAAAGTTCTGTATGAAAAGTTTTTACTATTTGTTATCTGTATATATGTAATTCTTGGCTTGTTTTTCAAAATTCCCTAGTGTTATACTAATACTTGGGAGGTGAGGAAAAAATGAAAATAACTATTGATAAAACACGAATGGGCATTATTTTATTAGCATTAGGTGTTGTCATGCTTGCTGCAGGTCTTATTTTGAATGAATTAAATCAATATAAGCAAATTAGTGCTATGAAAGCTATTGTTGTCAAACCTGTTGTGAAGTATGTAATGGTAACGCCAACTGCAACACCAACGCCTACTCTTGTTGTTAAGAAAGGACTAGGTAAGTAATGGAAGACATGACAATCAAAATAGCATGTCAAGGGTATACAACTGTTCCTTTGGAAGAGTTGACAGACTTACAGGGAAATTTGAAAGACTTAACTGAGGAGAATTACGTTAAACTTCGTAACTCAATGACTCAGTACGGTTTTTCTTTCCCTGTTTTTATGTGGATTGATACAGATGGAACAAAGTATATTGTTGATGCTCACCAAAGACTTAGGACACTTCGAAAGATGCAGCAAGAGGGCTGGACTATCCCCCCACTTCCTGCTGATATTATCCACGCTGAGAATAGAAAGCAAGCTAAGGCGAAACTTTTATTACTTAATAGTAAATTTGGAACTATAACTAGAGAGGGTTTTGACGAATTTGTATCAGAGGTTGGTTTTGAGGTAGACGATTCAATAGATGAATTTCTTGCTATTCCTGAAATTGAATTACGTGAGCCATCTGATGATAAAAATACGAATGATCCTACCGATTTGAAGGAAGTAACTTGTCCATCATGCGGTCACAGATTTGAAATATGATTGCAAGAAATTGCATTATTTGTAATAAAGAATTTAAAGTTTTTCCTTATACAATTAAAAACGGTAATGGTTTTTATTGTTCTTCTAAATGTCAATTTGAATCCATGCGTAAAACCCTTTTATTAACATGCAAGTATTGCAATAAAAAGTTTAAGTCTATTCCAGCTGACAAAGCAAAATATTGTTCTCAATCTTGTGCTAAAAAAGCTCTTATCGGTATTCCTCGTTCAAAAGAGACAAGATTAAAAATCTCTGTAAATCTTACAGGGAAAAAAAGTTATATATGGAAAGGTGATAATGTGGGATATATGGCATTGCATGAATGGGTAAGAAAACAACTTGGAACACCCTCTGTATGTGTAGGATGCGGAAATACAAAAGCTAAACGATATGAATGGTCAAATATATCTCAGGAGTATAAAAGAGATATTTTAGACTGGGAAAGATTATGCTTAAGCTGTCATAAGAAAAAAGATACTGAATATAGAAATACATATTTAAACGGCTTCCGAATAAAAGATAGTATCGGCAGATTTAAAAGTTAATTGCTAACTAGCTTTATTTATAGCTTCACTAATTGACAAAAACCTTAAAATTAGTAATACTCTACCTATGTTCCGTTTTATTTTGTCTTTGTTCAGACGTAAAGAATACGACCCTGAAATGATCAAATTGTTTCATAATATTAATACGTACGAAATTACAACCATATGTCAACTGTAGAAGAACAAATACACCAAGGATTACCAGCTACACCACCATCAAATTCAATACTTGTAGATATTCTTGATGATCTTGTAAGAACGGAAATTAGCACACCTTCTGATGAATTGCCAAATAGTCAAAGTAATCCACAAGAAATAGCAATGGAAAACCCTCAAGAACAGCCACAAATTCAGGAGTTATCCACAGAGAATCCACAATTACCAACAGAACAAACCATTAACGATACTTCTATAGACCCTTCTATCGATAGCCTTTGTGATTACTGTATGCATAAAGAAAAGTATCAAACACTTATCAATGACTATTTAAGTAAAATTAAAGCACGAACAGGGGAAAAAGTAGATATACCATTTATTGAAGAAGTTGCATTACTTCTTGATGTTGATGAAGATGTATTCTTGTCATGGCTTGAAGACGTAACACATACAGAACTTATTGCAAGTATAAAAAAGATTAAGTTACTACAAAAAGTAAGACTACTTAAACGAGTAGTAGGAAGATTTAATCCAGAAGGGCCTATCTATTTACTTGAGGCATTACTTAAAATAACTATATGAGATTTACTTTGCAATTTCGCATATTTACAGCTTTTACTTTAGTTTTTATCACTCTAGCCTTACTCATTGCTAATCAATATTTATTAACAAAAAGATTACATAGTCAAGAACAGTTTGATACTAGTGTGATGCAAAGAGATGTAGTTTTAGGAAATGAGTTAAATAAAACGAACAAGCAAATAATCTTAATGCTTAGTACACCTACGCCAAAAGTAACAGTCTATCCAGTAAAAAAGGTTGTAGTCACACCTGTTATTACTAAGTAAAGTAAATGTGATATTATTGTATGTGCTATGGATGCATCACAAGAGCCACAAGTTGTAAGCGAAGTTAAAGAACAACAAAATAACAACGAAACGCCTCCTGCAAAACCACTTACTGGGTTTCAATTACACCCTGAAAATATAAATAGAAACGGTGCGCCAAAACGATCTTGGACTTGGAAAGATTTAATTGAGGAGGCAGCTGAGGAAATGATGGAAGTAAAAGGTAAAGACGGTACTACTTCACGAAAAGCACTCAAATACTTAGTTGCACGTAAGTTATTAACTGCAGCCGCTGGTGGTAATGTAAATGCAGCGAGAGAACTTATGAATAGAACTGATGGTATGCCAACACAACCCGTAGAACATACAGGGGAGGTTACATTAAACGTCAATGAAATGTTAGAAAAAGTATATGGAGAGACTAAACCAGACAGCACTACTTAATTGCCTCTCAGCAGCAAAACACGCTGGCGTTCCTCGCGATCAAGCAGAAGCGTTTGTATCTCATGGATATATACCGTTAGGATGGCAGTGGGAATTTCACGCTGTAGCAAGACAAGCAGATTTACCCAATGGCCCTGTTGATATTGGTCTTGGCGGTGCAAGAGGCCCTGGTAAATCTCATGCTGTACTATCACAAGCTGCACTCGATGATTGCCAGCGAATACCTAATCTTAAAGGCTTATTTTTACGTCAAACAGGCATAGCTGCTCAAGAATCGTTTGATGATTTAGTAGATAAAGTAGTACGTGGGAGGGTGCAGTATAAAAAAACTGGATCAGTATTATCATTTCCCAATGGCTCACGTATATTGCTAGGAGGCTTTCAGTATGAGAAAGATATAGATAAGTATATTGGTATTGAGTATGACTTTATTATTGTTGAAGAGTTAAACCAGATTACAGGAGATAAATACTTAAAACTTCGTGGTTCACTTCGTACTTCAAAACCTAACTGGCGTCCAAGAATGTACACCTCATTTAATCCAGGGGGTATAGGTCACCAGTTTGTTAAAGAACGTTACATCTTGCCACATATGGAAGATAAACAAAAAGAAACACGCTTTGTACCATCTACCTATCGTGAAAACCCATATCTTAACAAAGAGTACATAGGATACCTTGAAAGTTTAACTGGTGAATTAGGTCGTGCATGGCGTGAAGGTGACTGGGATATTTTCGCTGGACAAGCATTTCCTGAGTTTAGACAAAAAACCCATGCCATTAAATCTATTAAACCGTCAAGTAACTTTGAACATGGATTATCTATTGACTGGGGATACACTGATAAAAAACCATGTGCTTTCTCTGCTTATTTACATGCACTGATAAAGATGAAATTACCAGATGGTCAAAACTTTAATAGGGTTATTACCTATATGGAATGGTCTGGAAATTTAAAAACGCCTAGAGAATGGGCTAAGATTATCTATGAAGATTGTTTAAAAATGGGTATCAAACTAACAAAAGGTATTGCAGACTCCTCTATTTTCAATCCTTCCAGTGACTATGGAAAAGATATTGCAGCTATCTTTATGGAAGAGTGGCGTAAGTTAAATGCTGGCGACTCATGGCTAACACTTGGTAAAGGAACAAAAGACAGAAAAGGTCGTGTTGCAACAGCTCATGATTGGCTATCAATTGCCCCAGATGGTTTACCGTATTGGATGATAACACAAAACTGTTATCAATTATTAACTACCCTACCTATTCTACAAGTAGATGAGCATAACTTTGAGGACGTAGACACAACAGGGCTAGATGATCCATACGACAGTGCCACGTACTACTTATATGGTGGCGTGAAGTTTATAGGTATCAAAGCTGGTGCATTTACCTATGGTCAAGGTGCAACGCCTGTTAAGGTGCAGTTTAACAAAGATGGTCAACAGATACCGCTTGATGTAAACGAGTGGAACAAAATGTACCCAAAGAACACTTGACAGGAAATAACTCTACCATATATACTTAAAGTGATGACACATAATGATAAGGTAAAGCTTGCTAGGCAAAATAAATACATACCTACGGATATAATTTTAGAGGATATTGCAGATACACAAGCAGAAATTAATCAAATGGAGATAGAAGCTGAATATTATGAAAGAACGCCTTTATCTTTTCCAACTGCACGACTCGATCACATGAGGGCAGAAGTAAGACGAACAGGCATAAAAGAACGTAAAGAATTTATTGAAAAGTTAAAAGCCATATTAGAGGTAAGGCAACGCAAAACACATGAAACAACATATAACAAGATTTAAAGCAAGAGAATTATATTTATCAGGATTATCAACTAGACAAGTTGCAAATAAACTTAATGTTGGCTTTGTTTCTGTTTATCGTTAGTGCAAAGATATTGTTCGCAATAAAAGCGAATCATTAGAAGGTGAAAAGCACCCATCATATAATTGAGAAAATATATAATAGCTATTCTCATTAGATTGATATTATTATTTATTGCTGAAGTTATAGCCCACTATTTTGGAATTTTACAAGCTATACTCGTAGTTCTTGTATGGATCTTTTATAATCTATAATTCTTCTTGACAACTTCTTTTGTTAGCATTACCATATTGGTATGGCTACAGCGTTTGCTCCTAAAAAAATGCCCTCAACGTATAAAGGTAAATCCACAGATTTAGGTAAGGGTGGTAGATCTGCCAAACTTGAAGATGAAGGTGTACCAGGCGCAGTGATTGGTGCAATTGCTAGAAAAAAAGATGCAGCTCCAGGACAAAAGTTTTATAGACCTTCTGCAAAAAAGAAATAAGTCTGCTATATTAATAGTGTGAATGACTTTCAACACCAAGAGCCAGAACTCCCAAAACATACAGGCGAAGAGATAACACTTCATTTAATTGCTTCAAGTACGGAAACAATGAAGTTTTGCGTGTATTGCAGAACAACAGTTTTTATTTCAAAGCATCGAGTAGTTGCAATAGCTGAAGAAGAGCCATTAAAGTTTTTGTCTCCACCTATTAAAATTCCTTGTAAAAAGTGTAGAGTAAGATATTCTATTCAGACAATTACATAGTATGCTACTATTACTGTATGGATGACAAACTAATTGCACTGCACGACACAATTGTTACAGAACAAGATCCCTTAAAACTTGATTTAGCAGATGAGGAGTTTATTGAAACAATAGACGCACTTATCGACTCTTCACAAAAATACTATTTAAAAAAACAACTTTATGACAGACAGAATAAAAACCTTGACTACTACCTAGGCGATCAGTTAAAAATTGGTGGTAAAGATGGACTTAAAGAATTTCAACCTAGGTTTGTAGAAAACATTATTTACGAAGGTATTAGGCGTATTAAGCCTATCGCCACTTCTCAACTCCCCGATTTAACAGTAAAAGGACAAGATGCTTCAATGACGACTCTTTTGTCTGATCTACTAAATACTGATGCTAAGAAAAGGTCAAATAGAAAGTTGCTAGGACTTGCTCATGTTCATGAACAACTATTTTTTTATGCTGTTATAAAAGCCCGATGGAATCAAGAAAAAGGCACAGATGGTGATTACGAGTTTATTAATACCTTTCCTAACAATATAGTATGGGATCAAAACTGCAAAACAAATAACGCTGATGACATGATGTTTGTTGCTGAAAACGCAGATCTACGAGTAAAGCAAGTTATGATGATGTTCCCTAAAACTGCACAGGCATTACTTCATAAACTAGGATATGACCAACCAGATGAAGACGGAAAATCAACTGAGGAGCGTCTTGCCTCACCTATTAAAATATGGGAAGTATGGTTTCATTGGTGGAAAGAAACGAAAGACGATCAAGGCAATAGTAAATGGGAAAAAATCCATGCCGTTGTGTGGAAATATGACAACTTAGTATTAGGAAAAATGCGTAACCCTTACTATGACTACGAGGGTAAGCCACGCTTGTTTGATCCTGTTATGCGTGAGAAGAATGGCATGAGTGAGTCAGAAATAATGAAGCAATATTTTGACTCATTGCAGCAGCCGGCAAATAATATTTACTACAACTATTTTAGAAATCCACGAAAACCATATTTCTTTATGGTTTATGAATCACTAGGCCGAGATCCAATAGATGAAACAAACAGAATTGAGCAAATATTAAAGTTTCAGGATCATATTAACGACGAGGGTAGGCAAATTATTGAAATGAATGAACGATCTGCAGGTAAGGCTGTCTTCAACTCAGATGCACTAGATAAAGAAACAATCAAGTCAATTGACTGGAGAAATGTTAGACAAGCAATATCGGTAACAAGTGATGATATTAATAAATCCTTTGCTGTTGCTCAAATGCCAGCAGCTCCATCGCAATTATATGAATCAAAGCAAATGAATAGAGGCATAGCTTTTGAAATGTTAGGCTTAAACGATACAACGCGAGGTGTTAAGCCAGATGGCGACACAACACTTGGCGCATCCCAAATGTATCGTGAACAAGATTTTGGATTTATTGATGATCTAGTTGAGGACACAATTAACGATGCTGCAGAATGGCAAGCACAATGGACAATGCAGTTTATCCGACTTTTCTATACGAAAGACCATATGCGAGAAATTATTGGAAAAGATGGAGATAGTGTATTTACAGCAATTAATCAAAACTATATAACAGATGGATTAGTAGTTGAAGTCTCTGCAAGTGCTGTTGATAAAATGATGCGAAAACAACTGGCAGTACAAAATATGAAAATGGGCGTGGGTGATCTTCTTTCTTATTACGAAGATACAAATCAAAGTAATCCAAAAGAACGTGCATATCGAGCATTTATGCAACAATCTTCCCCACAGATGTATGCACAACAATATCTTATGCCAGAAAGTAATGCATCAAATAAACCGGACGCACAACCTGGAGCGCAAATACCTGCTTCTGTATCAACTGAACAACCACAACCAACACCAGTACAACAGACAGTACAATTTGCACCAGCAGGTGCAGCACCTCAACAATGAGTTCCTTGACATATAGTAGAGTTATTTATATACTTAGAGAGTAATGAAAAAATCTCAAACTCTTCTTAAAAGTGGAACAAGCAAACAATTCGATAAGTTAAACGAAGGAGATTTAGTCTTTGCTTTCCAATGCAACCGCTTAGAAAAAGGAAACGACCAATATCAACTTGAAACAAATATGGATTGGTCTTTTGATGATCCAACCACAAACGAGGAAGTAAAAAGTTTTATTGGAAGTGTTTTATCTAGTATTGAGGACGTTTTTGGTGAAAAGATGATAACTGAAGCAATTTTACATTATGCACAGGAAAGAAATCATTTAATTATAACTCCACATGGCGTGGCTCTCAATTTTAAAAGTAAAGGCTTAAAATTTAAAGATTGGAAGGGGGGTGAAAAATAATGTCAGACACAATGGGAATAGATGTAAAGGAATTACTACATGCTGAAAGAAAATTGATTGATGAACGCATCAATGCAGTAAGTCTTTTGAAAAGTAATGAAGGTTTGAAATCAGCAGGTAGAGAAATCGCTTTATCCTATACACACTTGCAAGAAGCAAAGATGTGGTTAGGACAAGCTCTCGGAATGGTAGGAAGTGTCTTACCACAAGAGTTTGCTGATAAAGCAGAAAATGGTCAACCTGTAAAGTAGTTTGCTCCAAGCCTTCGGGTTTGGAAGAGATTATTCCTTGACTATTGATTAAATAATGTGTAATAATAATTTTATCTATGGTTGATACAACTCTACAAACACCGCAAGACCCTCCTGTTATTGACCAAGCAACAATTGATAAACGAGCCGAAGAAATCGCAGCAGCAAAAATTGAGCAAATGAAAGAAGAGCTTGCTCAACGAATTAGTGGCAAGTCTGATTATCAAGCACCTAAAACATGGCAGGAATTAGAACAAAAAACAGAGAATAAAATTGAAGAACGTGCTGCAGCAATTGCCGAAGAAAAAGTAAAAGCTGCACTTGAAGAAAGAGATAGAGCTGCTGAAGAAAAGCAAAAACAAACACTTGCACAGACAGAAGCTCAACAACAAGCAGAATGGACACAAATGAGCAAGGAATGGGCAGAGGCAGTACAAGACGGGGTTATCCCAGATATTAACCCTGAAATTAAAAAGAAGCTCCTTGCAGATCCAGACTATTCACACCTTACACCAGAAGAACGAAACGATCCAGGACTAAAAGCATATAATGATGGACGTTTACTTCATGCACAACTTAAACAAGAAGGAAAGTCTACAAGTTTTTACAGAACACTTGATAAGTTTTATGACAAAATGCCAGCAGGTGCATATGCACCAGTTTTGGGCGGTTCAACACCAACACCAACACCAACGGAAGAGCTAGATTACGAACAAGTCAAAGCTAATAGAAAAGCAAAATTAGGTTTTTAAATTTTCCCTATTGACAAGTATTAGTATTTTTATACATACTATCAATAGATAAAGCAAAAAGGACTATTTATGTCCGCTAACTCGTTAAGAGTTCGCGGATTTTTTATTTAAAAAAATATGTTACTAAAACAATCATTTAATACACAACCAAGTTTTCTTAGTAAATCTCTTTCTTTTGCAGACGAACTTCAACTTAAAGCACCAAATAAAACAGCTAACGTAACACCAGATGGATTGTCATATGGTACTAGAGTTTCTAACTTTAACTACCAAATGGAGTTGGCTACAATCGTTGACTCTATTCTTAACTCCACAACTCTTGCATCACATATTCTTTACAACGCTAAAAACTTCAATAGATATACACTTCTCAAAACAATCAAAGCAATAAGACGAACACAGTTCCAAGAAGTATCAGGACTTGAGCCATTGAACGGTGCAGCAGAAAACGTCACCATTCAAATGGCATTTAATCGTGCATTATTCTCAATGCCTACAGTTAAGATTTTGTCTGAAGCATTTGCTAGACAGTATGATCAGGGAATTGACTACGATCAGTTTGAATATGAAGACGTACTAGACGAAACGCTTTATGGTTTGACAAATGTATTCTTTACAGGTGGTACAAACTTTGTTGGTCTTAATCAATTGACTGATGATGGTACAACTTATGATGATATTGGAGGAGCTAGTCGAGCTACCTATTCTGTACTTAAAGGTAAAGTACAAGATATGAGTGGTACAGGATCACTTTCAAAGATTGCAACAATGTATAGTGCTATTTCTGATACAGGACCTAATGAAACCCCTTCGCTTATTGCTACAACTTTTGATGTATTTGATCTTATCGAATCTTTGTATCTTCCAACAGTACGACATGAATACAAAACACTTCCAGTTGGAGGACGATACCCAACAGCACATGCAGCAGATGGTATGGGAAATGGATTCCAAACTATGGACTGGAGAGGTATTCCAATTTTGAGAGATAAAGCTATTGCAGCAGGGTATGGTTATATGCTTAACTTAAATTACCTTGGATATTATGGCGATCAAAAAGTACCACCTGCATTTAGTAAATTCTTGACACCTGTTAAACTTGGTAAATCAAGTGTCAAAGAAGGACAGTCAACAATGCGACCATCTGATTATGCAGGGTTCTTCTTCCAAGAAGAGCAAATGATGCCAAATAATGGTGGTACAATCGGACGATTCTGGATTTCAGGACAGTTGACGTCATTCCAACCAAGACGTCAAGGAAGGTGGATTAACTTTAACGGAGTTTAAGGAGAAATAATAATATGGCACGAATAACATCAATTGCAGGAGATTCATTATATACAGCAGTATCAACACTGGATTCTAACCAACAGTTAGGTGATATTGTAGAAGGAAATGGAAAAAGATTTGTCAGAGTAAAAGCTGGAGGGTCTGCTTTAGTTGCTGGAAATGTTATCCAAGCACCAGCTATTGATACAAACTTTGATGACATGGTAATTGCTGCTGCTCAGGTAATTGGTGATACACAAGTAACAGTAACGCTTGGTGGAACTGCGGTAACGGCTAATCAATTTCAAGGTGGATCAGTTACTTTTGATACAGGAGAAGAAAGAAAAATTATTGGACACCCTGCACAATCTTCAAGTACTGGTAATGTTACTTTAACACTTGATGCACCTTTAGCAGTTGCATTAGCTACAACTAATAAAGCAACTATGAGAAATCTATATAATGGTGTTATTCAGGCTCCAACCACATTAACAGGTGCTGTAGTAGGTGTTGCAGTATATGCAATCCCAGCAAGTAATTATGGTTGGTTACAGATATACGGAGATTGTCCTGTCAAATCAGATGCTTCAACTGGTGCAGTTGGTTCAGCATTATCTAATTCAGCATCAACTGCTGGAGATGTAGGAGTTTTTGTTGCAGGAACTGGAAGAGCATATATCGGACACGCTACAAGAGCATTATCCTCTGGTAAATTCATTACTGCAAAAATTAACATCTAACATATGGATACATTAGAAACACTTAAAAACATGGCTGAAGAAGTCAAAACTACTGTTGCTGAAGCATTTAATGCTTCTAGTGAAGAAGCACCTAGTCAAGAGCAACCACAAGAACCAGTTGTAGAAGTACAAGCACAACCTGCAGTTGTTGAGGATAGATCAGCATATAATTGTCCACAATGTAAAGGCGAGGGGTTACTGGATCAACACACAATTTGTCCAATGTGTCAGGGTACAGGAAAGGTTAGTTAATTATGGCATTACGTTTACGCGATTTTATACCAGGGTTATTTTCAAAAACACTTGATTTAGGTGGTGGAACTACTGTTGATGAAGCAACAGGAAGTATGGTGTTTGCTTCAGGTGCAACTGTTACAGGTGGTTCTCGTGCTGTTATTTCAGGACAAGGTGCAACAAAAACATTAGCTGCAACAGATTCTGGCTCACTTTGTTTGTTTGATAGAGCTGCAGGTATTGTCTATACACTGCCAGCTCCTACTGTTGGTTTATCTTTCGACTTTTATGTTCCTGTAACTGTTACCTCAAATGCACATAAAGTTATTACCGATGCAGGTACAACGCTTTTAACTGGTTCACTTATCAATATTGATACTGATAGTTCAAACGCAGTTGCTGCTTGGACAGGTGACGGATCAACGCATGTTTCCGTTTCTATGAATGGGACAACTACAGGCGGACTTAAAGGTACATGGATGAGATTTACTTGTGTTTCTTCAACGCTTTGGTTAGTAACTGGAATTGATGAGGGTAACGGAGTTGTTGCTACACCATTTGCTACTAGCTAATTTGTGATATACTTTTCTTATGAAGTATTTAGGATCATTCCCACGAGATAATAATTTTGTTGCAGATCCTTCTCATGGTTGCCTCGCTAATGTAAGTAAAACACTCACTGCAAATGCTACGACTGCCAATGTGCCTATTTTTAAAGTAACAGGTGCTGTTCAGATTTTAGGTATATGGGGAATAGTAACAACAGTTTTAGGTGCAAATAATACTGCTGCCTATTGGAGACTTAACGATCAGACAAATCAATCTGCAATAACTTTAGCAACAGGTACAACGCTTTCTGCAGCTCCTGTAGGATCAATGATAGTTAAAAAAGGACTTGCTGGTGCAGCTTTGACACTTCTTTCTGCTAGTCAAAGTAGAGTATCAGAACCAACCACACTTGAAACAGATTTTTTCTCACCATTTGTAGTTACAGAATTACCAGGAGCAGAGACAGATATTGAGTTTGTCTATACAACCACAGATGCTCCAACAAGTGGCGTAATTGAGTTTTTTGTTAGATGGCTTCCTTTGTCAGATACTGCACAAATAACTACATTGTAAATTGACTAATACTATTTACTCTACTATACTAAGTTTATGCTAGAACCCTTAAATACCACTGATCCAGATGAATTAGTGAGTATTATCAATCCTTCTGCAAATGATTTTACCCTTGAAGTTGTTGATATACATAGTAAAACACGAGATATAATTACCTATACTGTCAAAGCACGTGAGAGCTTAAAGCTACCTCGATACGCTGCAAATCATGTATCAGAACGACTAGCACAACGGATGGAAAGTAAAAAGACAGGCGTACTTACGCAGGCATATCATAAGTTGCTATTAGGTCAAATACGCATGTATGAATGGGAGGAAGAATGAGCGATATTCAACCACTACTAGATAGATTTAATCGTGAATTAACTTCACTACAACAAGCTCTTCTATCATGGCATGACGATTTAGTAATAAGAGAAACACAAGTTACAAAAGAAAATGGATCAATCAAGGCTCAACGTGAGGAACTTATTAGAAAAAGTAATTTAATTATTGAGCAGGTAACAGGACTTAGAAAGCAAAAAGAAGAAGCAGAACAAAAACTAAAAGAGGCAGAAAAACTAAAGAGATCAGCAATTGAGGAACTAGAGCAGGCAGAAACAAAACTAACAGAACTTTCTTTAAAAGAAAATGAATTAGAACTACGAGAAAAAAATATTAAACTTCTTGCAGAGCGAGAACAAAAATTAAAAGAAGATCAAGAAAAACTAGAGCTGGCACAAAATGAACTATTAAAAGCTCAAACATTGCTTAAAAAAGAACAGGATTTACTTGATGAGAAACAGCAAGTAATTGAAATAAGAGATAGAAATGTATCCTTACGTGAAGACAAGCAAAAGCGTATCATGGGTGATCTATGATAGCTATTGCTTTTTTAGAAAAAAGTGTACTATACTAAATTATATCTATGAATGATACAAAAGTTCTCACTCCTGAAGATGTCGCTGCTAAAGCAAACCCACAAGAAAAACCCCTTGATCCTAATACAGATTTCTACAACTGGCTCAATGAAAAAAACTATAAAGTAACTGTTGAGGCACTTGCTGGTAATACGCCATTTTTACCAGAGCATGGGTTTGTATTAACTGATAAGCCTTTACTTGTAGTAAAAGTAGTCAAAAAGGAGGATAAATAATGCCATTTAATCTCAACTCAGTTCCTACAGACGGAAGAACAGCAGATCAAATAAAAATGCACTTGGATTTATATAATAGATCACAAGATATTTGTTTAATCCATAATCCTAGTGAGGAGGATTTTACTTTTTACTATAACCGCAGCTTTGAACCTAATCCTTATGTTGTGCCAAACTGTAATAAGGATATAGGTTTTGGGAAAGGTAATTTAGAAGTTAGACGCTTTTTAGCTAATATATATGTTGAGAAAAAAGGAGAACAAATGATTAGTATTATTTCAAAAGCAGATTGGGATTCTAAGAAAAATAATTATCGACAAGAAGAACGTGGAATTATGGAAGAAAGATTAGCTATTAGAACAAATAATAGAGAGATGTGGGCTAAAATAGTACCACAATTATTCTTAGGCGTTGTTAGAAGATCAAATGAAGAAATTGGAACAGGTGAATTTGTCCCAGAGGCACCAGTTGACAATACGCTTTCTAGTGCAGAGCAAGTCATGGCACAGTTAGGTTTGAATGAAAAAGAAGTATCCTTAGCTAGTCAAGCACAAGCCCAAGAAATATCAGAAGAAGAAAAAAAGAAAGCAGATTTACTAGCAAGTATTGTGTAATAACAATAAGTATGTTAGTTTAATAATATGAGTAAGTTATATCAAACGCTAGAACAAGTATTTAAGATGAGAATTAACTCTAATTCAGAGATAATTCCATATATTAAGAAACTTGCTGAAATGGGCAAGTTTGATGAACCTAAGAAAATAGCTGCAATTGCTATTCTTCTTGACCGGCTAGGTAAGTTAGAAGATGACGCAGATATGGAAAAATCCTTGTCTGATATTGCAACTGATACGACTATTTCACCATCTACCCCTGCAGAAACGCTTTCTAGCGAATCTAGCGAGGTCGCAGCCACACCACAAACACCATTGCAATCAGAACCTTCAGCACTTGAAGATCAAATATCAAATCCAAATGCAACACCTATTGTTTCTACACCAGTTGAGCCAACTTCTCAACTAGAACAACCTGTCACAGAAGCACCTAAAACACCAGAGGAAACTACACCGCCTATAGATACTGCTCCTACTGTTACAGAATTTACACCTGAGAATATTACCGATCCAACCCCTGCAACTAATGACTCTACAACAACTGCATAGTATGCTACACTAATAGCGTGAGGTATACTTATTCTCAATTAGTACAAGATAGTCAAGACCTTTGTATAGATGATACGTCAACAACGTATACAGGGCTTTCAGATACAAAAACATTTATTAAACGTGAAATCAATAATGTAAATACTGATATATTTAATCTTCTAAAAAACTACAAACTCCAACCGCCTCCATATACTGATACAACTGTTGCAAATCAAATTTATTACACTTTTAGACCTGGGTTTTCAAAACTTACATCTCTTACTGTTAGTGTAGGAACATATATCCCTCCACTTCGTATAGTTGAGACTGAAGATGAATGGAACGCACTTCAACAAGTACCTGTTACTTCAGCATGGCCTACTCATGTTTATCCTAGGCGTGATGATTTTGGTCTATACCCTACGCCACAAACCGCTTACACAATGACAATATCAGGGATATGGATTCCGACAAACATGACCACAGATGATAATAAGGATGGAACAATTGCATGGACAAATGGTAGCACTGCAATTGTTGGAACAAATACAACCTTTAATGCTGCAATGGTTGGCTCATGGCTTGGAACAACAGCAAGTGATGGTACATTTAATAGTAATTTATACCGCATTGCAACATATACAGATGCAACACACATTACAGTAGATAGAAAAGTTATTGATACAACAGGTTCAGGACTAAGTTATATTATTGGTCAATCCCCAGAGATTCCAGAAGATTTACACCAATTTATTCCCTATCGTGTTGCAGCAGCATACTATGGAATTAGACGCAGAAATCCAACACTTGCACAATCGTATCTTAATTATTTCTGGACTGGTGATTATAACAATGGAAAACGTGAGGGCGAAGTACAAGGTGGAGTATTAAATGTTCTTCGTGACTTACTGCAAAAAGGTAGGTCAAATAGTGGCCTTGTTGAAACAGGGGGAACCTATGGCAACTTGGACGTTATCAGAGATGCCTCATGGACGAGTATTATAACCGCACCGTAATTGTATGGCTCAACAAATTGGAATACTACAAACACTTACAGGTGGCATAAGTACAATATCAAAAAAGTTAGGGCCACCAAATTCTTTTGCATGGGGTAGATCAATTGACTTTAGGTCTGATCCTGCACAACAAACAACATACCCACAAGCAACAAAAATATCAGGCTCAATTGTCACAGATTTACCTATGTTTGGTGTTATTGCCCATAACGCTAATGCACTTATTGCAAATCAAACAAATACTCTTTTTTTCCATGGAAATACAGGTAATATTTACGCTGTAGATAGTAGTGATGCGGTCACAAAAGAGTATACTGTACCAGATTCTTCAGGAAATGGAATAACCTACTTTGCCGAAACCAATCAACTATATATTCCTACAAATACTTCAATTACCAGGCGTGATATGGTAACAGGAAACTACTATGATAACTTTCTTGAAACTTCAGGAGGGGCACCAACAAATACAGATGCACTTTTATTAGTTGCTGCCTCATCACAAAGTGCTACACGGGCAGATACAGCCTCGTTATCTATAACTGGTGATATGACACTTGAAGCATATCTAAAACCTACATCACTACCTTCTGGAACTAATCAGATGGCAATAATTAGTAAATGGGATGAGTCAGGATCAAAGTTAAGTTATAAATTATCTATTGTTCCAACAAGTGCTTCGTTTGGAAATGGTACTGATAGCAGTCTTACTATTTCAGTAGATACTACTGATGCACCTATAGATAGTGCGTGTACTGGCACCGCAGGAACCTATACACTTTCTGCAACTAATGCTTCTTTTGCTGCAGGACAAATTGTACTTATTCATCAAACACAAGGCACAAATGCAGGGCAAAAAGAAGTACGCACTATACAATCGTATACAGCAGGAACTATTACTTTAACTGAAAAATTAACAGGAACATATACAACAGGGGCACAGGTGTTAGTAGGAAAACAATATACCAATGTTACAGTTGATAGTGGTGTAACATGGACTGCAAAAGCATGGAACGGAACAACAGGGGGTATTCTTTTCTTTTTGGCAAATGGAACAGTTACTATTACAGGAACTATATCAGCTAATGGAAAAGGGTTTAGAGGTGGAATTGGACGCAATGGAGGATCTGATAATACAGGCTATACAGGAGAAGGTACGGTTGGTGTAAGTATAATAAGTACATCTACAAATGGTAACGGAGGAGCAGCACCTGGAGATTTTGAACAACATGCTGCAGGTGGAGGAAATGGCACAGCAGGAGGTACTGGCACAGCAGGAGCAGTACCAGGAGGTTTAGTTGTAGGAAGTTCTGATTTGACAACAATGGATCTAGGAGGAGGAGGAGCTGGTGTTACCTATTCTCAAGGGTCACCAACCGCAGCAGCAGGAGGAGCTGGCGGTGGCATAATATTTATTAATGGTGCAACCTTAACTATAACAGGATCTGTTACATCAAATGGAGCAAATGGTGCTGCAACTGGTGGTATTGCTAAAGGTGCTTCTGGAGGTGGTGCTGGTGGTTCAATATTACTTAAAGCACAAACTGCTACTTTGGGTTCAAGTCTTATTACTGCAAATGGAGGAGCAGGAGGCACAGATGCAAATGGTACCGCAGGTGCAGGTGGAGATGGCAGAATTGCACTTGATTATTCAAGTTCTTATACAGGAACAACTACACCTACTGTTAATACTACGCAAGATAGTTCTTTAGCAGTGGCTAATGGTTATGCTTTAAGACTTTATATTTCTTCAGATGGTTCAACGTATGAAACATACGATCAAACAATAGATGATTTTGTCGGAGTGTATAAATTTTATTCTGTCTCGTGGACTGCTTCAACATCTACAGCTATTTTTTATGAAAATGCACAAGAGATAGGAACAAAAACAGGCACTAAAACATCTATTAATGATAATACGTCAATTTTTGGTATTGGTTGTTATGTCAATTCAAGTAGTGTAAAGACAGGATTTTATGACGGTCTTATAGATGATGTTAGAATATGGTCAGGGGTAAGAAGTGCATCACAAATTGCTGCATACTACAATCAGATATTAACAGGGCTTGAAAATAATCTTGTTGCCTACTATCCTTTTGATGGGAACGTAAATGATTTACAAACATCAGCCTTAAATAGTTTAACTGCTAATAACTCACCTACTTACTCAACAGACGTTGCTTTTTATGGTGTGACTACTAGAGGTGATGAGGACGTATTTTTAAACAATTCAGGAAGTACCTATACACTTAGTACATCTTTAAGTGAGACAACACACAATAAGATCCCTTTTGTACCAACAAAAGAACCCTTTAAATCATTAGCACTTGATGTAAGTGCTATAGGAACTGGAAACTGGACTGTAACAGTACATGATGAGTTAAACAATGTTGTTGCTACTATGACTGTTGCCCATGCGGATATGCAAACAGGAATATATGAGTTTAAATTTAGCAGTACTGAGAGAATAGTGTTAAATGCAAATTATCATGTTCATGTATTTGATACAACAGGAGATGGTGTAGTTGTTACAGGTACATTAGCACAATTAGATACCGCCTATTTAAAAACGTATTTTCAAATATTAGTAGATGATCCTTACCATATGGCAGTACAATTTCAAAACTTTGTTTGTATTGCTAATGAAAGATATTTAGCTACTCTTCAAGCAGGAAATGTATATAATCCTGTCCGTCTTGTGTTTCCTTCAGGTTATCGCATACGAGGTTTAGCATTTTGGCAGCAATATATAGTTATTGGTATGTGGTTTGGAAACAATATTACAGATACTGATACAGGTAAGTTGTTTTTCTGGGATGGTGAGTCTGATACATATATAGATAGTCTTGATGTACCTCAAGGGGGTATCAATGCCATGCTTGGTACACAAGGGGGATTGCTTATTTCAGCAGGTTATAAAGGGGCAATACTTGAGTATACAGGGTATCCATCTAGTTTTAGATACACAGCTAGAACTTCAGCAACTCTTGCTTTTAGACTACCCAATGTAAGTGCTTCTGATACTGTTGAAATAGCTCCTGCTGCTATGGCAATGTGGAACTCAATGAATAGAATAGGTTTATCACTTAATACTAATTCATCAACTATCCATCAAGGAATTTATACATACGGACAATATACTGATCAAGATCCAATGAGTGTTGGCTTTGATTACCCTTTATCAATTGGCGATACAACAAGTAGTAGTGTTAAAGTAGGAAGCTTAGTTACACGAGATGCAAAGCTGTATGCAGGATATCAAAATGGAAATACTTATGGAATTAATGTTATTGATGAAAATGCAGCTCCTGCCTCAACAGGAACAGTTGAGTATTTAATTACTGATCTAGGCTCAGTTGCAGCTCAGAAATTACCTTTAGTATTTAGACGTGATTTCTTACCTCTTACCAGTGGTCAAAGTGTTAGTCTAAAATGGAAGCCTAATAGAGCTAGTAACTGGACAACAATTGTTACACAAAATACAGTAGGTGCAACAAATGTAAGAGCAATAATAAATCAACGAATTCATGAGGCACAATTTGCGGTTGATTGGGTAAATACAAGTGAGTCCGTTGTCTTTACACAAACAACACTTGAAGCAGAGGACGAAAGTGATTCACGACAAGTTTAAAAAGTATAACTATGGTAGATATAAACTTATTATCATCAAAACCACAACCACCACAACAGCCAGTGGTACAACCAATTGATCAAAAAAATATTCCTGCAGGGACAGTTAGGCAACGTCACCTACAAACAGGTTATACAATGGTTAAGTTTGGGATTGCTGCAGATAGACCAACTACATCAAATGAAATCATACTGTACTTTGCTACAGATACCTTTGTGTTGAGCTATTTTGATACGACAACACAAACATGGAAGTCTGGAAGTGCTTTTACTTAGTAGGTATTTCAATTGATGATTTTGAGGCAGCACTTGAACCATCTGAGGCAACAATAGGGGATTTTCTCACTAACTTCACGCCATTAAATGATGGTTCATCATCTTTAAATCCTGTTTTTAAACCTAATACCTCAGCATGACGTTGTGACTCTTGAATATATGCATTATACATAACATCAGTTAAAGTAAGAGAAGTAGGTTTTTCACCTGTTAAACCAATGCATAACTGGATAAAATTCTCTAAAAATTGAATAATTTGAAGCCCTGGCCCATTTTGTTCTTGTGGTTGGTTTGGATTCATACGTTTTTCTAATTCTTGCTTTGCTAATTTTCTAATAGCTTTTTCTGTTTTCTGTGACATAATTAATATTACTCTACCTTATTAGGTATTGTCAATGACTATTTTATTAATGCCTCAGCATCGACTTTTTTAGTTACTCCAGGTACATCTTTAGTCCATACATATTTAGAGTTCTTTACATCTTCTTTTGTAATAACATTATTTTTTAACATCTGTTTAGCACGTTTTGGGTGTGCTTCCAAAAATTCACGTGATAATTCTCCACCTCTATGACTTTGTAGCATATCATTTGCATATGTAAGTCTTTCCTCTTTTATCTGATTTGTAGTAAATTCTGGGTACGTAACATTAGCACAAGCCCATCCCCATACAAATCCTGTTTCTGTTTCCCATTTTGTATATTTCCATCCACTTTCTGAGATATGTTTTTTATTGTGTCTTAAACAATACATCTTTGTCATATCTTAAAATTTTCTCTAAATACTTTTTCTCGTGCCTCATCTACTTTCTCCTCACCACTTTCTACATAGTCAATATCTTCTTGGGTAGGATATTCAATGATGCCAGCTTTAACAGCACCACGTATTAAAGCATTTTTTTGAGGTATTTTGGACACAGGTTGTATCCTTTCTGTATCCACTTTGTGTCCAGACCTTCCTAGAAAATAACCTACTAGAAGAAATACTAAGGCAATACCAACAGAAAATAATTGCTCAATCATAATGTAATAGTAGCAGGTTTTTTCTTTCCCTTTTTACCTGCTTTTACCGCTACTTCATGCGTAAACTTATATGCTACTCCTTTTTTATGTGCAGTTAGTCCTCCTAATCTAGCAAATTCTTTTCTTTTCTCAGGGTTCATTGAGGCAAAACCACGATTTTTTATATTAGACATAGAGGTTTTATTGTAGAGTTTTTGTAAACTATTGTCAAAAATACTGAATGTGCTACTATAAGAGTGAAAGCTATTTATGCTACACCTGTTAGGGTTGTAGCTATTTTTGTATTATGGGAGCAAATGACGGAACACAACCAATACCATTTGATAATTCAGCAGCAGTAAATTTTACACCTACTGCTTCTCCAATACCTCAAACACAGGCAGATTATAAAAATCTTGAGACAGGATTTTCTAATGCTATAAATGCTCAGCCAACCGTACCTCAACTAATGGGAAAATATAATGCACAATATGGAGTTCCCCAACTACAACAACGTGTGCAAGGAGATCAAGCAACAGCAGATAAAATAGGAACACAAATAGATATGGCTCCTAAGACTATTGCACAAACTAGCCAACAGTCAATTATGACACAAGGACAAAAAGATGCTGCAGTGCAAAATCTTACACAGCCTTTACAACAAGAATTAACAAATGTAAATAAGGATCAATCAGAAGGGCAACAAGCATTAACTGCTGCAGATACAAATGCAAAAGATATGGTCGCAGCAGAACAAGCACAGCAAACAAAACAATTGCAGCCTTGGACTCAGGCTTTTAAAGATCAAGATGTTATAGCAGCAGAACAAATGACAGGGTGGACAAATGAAAATGCACAACAATTACAGGTACTTCTTGCAAATCAAGCAACTGGAAAAGAATTAACTATGAATGAACAAAATAATTTAGAAAAATTAGCACAACAAGAGCAACAATTTGAAGATACATTGAAAACAAATGCAGCACAAGAAACCAACGCACAAAATCTTTATCAATTTGAGAATCCCGATCCATTAGGGATTTTAGCATGATAACATAAAACTATGGCAACAAAAGCAACATCAGCATCAACAGCACAAGCAGCAGGAGTAAAAACACCTGTAAGTGGAGCATATTCTGATCCAGCACAAGTTGGAGCTATGATAAAACAAATGTATCCACAATATGCTAATTTTGATCCAGTTACAATTGGTCAACGATGGATAGATATGCATGCTGCAACAGCAGGTGGTGCAGGATCAGGAGCTGGTACTGACGTTTTATCTGGGCCAACAGGTACAACAGCAACAACTTCTACAGATGTAAGTCAACAAGCACCAGATTTATCTGGACTAGCTCAGTTTGCATCCCCTGTACCACAATCAAAACCACAACCTGCTCCTGTTTCTTTAAGTGCAGGATTAAACGCACTTAATAACAATATGGGAGGCGTAAACGGAATGGGACAAGCAAGCACACCTTATACAACTCAGCCACAAACACAACAACAACCAAAATCTAAGCCTTTAGCATCAAGCACTTTTGATATAAGCAAAGTGAGGTTTTAATATGCCACAATATACTTTTGATGTAAACGCTGCAATGAAAGCTGGCTATACACCAGATCAAATCCAACAATATATAGATCAACAAAAGGCTCAAGGCAATCAATATAATTTAACGCAAACTCCACAGGCAACGCCACAACAGAGTCAACAACCTGCACAACCAGCACAGCCTAAAAATAGTTGGGCAGATTGGCTACCTACAGTAGGTGGTATTGTCGGAGGTATTGCTGGTGCAGCAGTCCCAGTATTAGGGGAAACAGGTGTTGGTGAAATCGGAGGCTCTGCAGCAGGTTCAGGATTAGGAGAAACAGCAAAAGAATTGATAGAAGGAAAACCACTAAATGCAGGAGATATTGCAGGGCAAACAGCACTAGGAGGAGTTAGTGCAGGCGTAGGAGTTGGTGCAGGAAAAGTATTAGGTGGTGTACTTGGAAAACTTGGAGAAGGTGAAGCTATTAATGGATTAAATCTAACTCGATTACAACAAAATGCTTTGAAAATAAAAAATGGTGAATCTGTTGCAGAAACATTAACAAAACATGATCTAACAGGGGCTAATGCAGAAAGTTTAAGTAATGGTATAGGAAAAGTACAAAATATGTTTGATTCTATTGCTAAAAATAATAATGTTCCTATAGATCAAAACGCTTTCTTAACACATGCAACTACAGCTTTAAATGCGTTAAAAAGTAGTTCAGTACCTTCAGATCAAGCATTAGCTCCACAAGTTGAAGAAGCATTAGGAAATGTTATGGATAAAATAGCAAATGGAAAAGTAACAACATTAGCCGATCTAAACGCAGAAAGACAAGCCTTTGATAATGCAACAAAAGATAGTCAATTTGGTTCTTCTCCTTGGGGCGTAAATCGAACTGTAGGAGATATTTTAAGAAGCACAGCCTATGATACTGCAGATAACTCAGGGGCAGTTGGCCCTAATGGGGAATCGTTAAAATTAATAGGGCAAAATTTACGAAAACTTTATAACATTTCAAACATTGCAGATAAACGAGTAGGTCAAGGGAATAGTGCTGGCGTATTAAGTGTATCTAATATGTTACTTGGAGGATTGGGAGCTTTAGCAGGTTCACCAGCGGGGCCAGTAGGATCAATGGCAGGGTATGCAGCTACAACAGGTGCAAGAAAGCTACTTGCTACTCAACCTGTAGCAAAAGTATTATCAAATACTTTATCTGGAGCTGCAAAAGGACTAGCAACACCAGCAGGTATGGCAGGAGCTGCAGCTCTTGGCTCAGGAGCTGCAAATGCTTTATCCATTACCCCACAAGGAACTAGTGATAACAGCAATAACAATAATACCAATCAACAAAATTTCCAATCTAATACACTTCCTTCTTCGCCTCAAGGGTCGTTTGGAAATAACTCTACTATAAATAGTACAGGAAGTCAAGCAAATCCACTAAATCCTTCTACGCCCGATGCAGTTCCCGATAGTTTTTTAAAGGGCTATACAGTCAATGGTGTACCCCTTGATGATGCTACTAGAAACTTAATCTATCAGATAGTTAATTACAAACTTGATCCTTCAAAAATGACTTCACTAAGAAATAATGAAAGAGAACGTATTATTAACCTTGCCAGTCAAGCAGATCCAAGCTATGACTCGTCACAATTTCCAGTTAAACAAAAATTAAGACAGGATTATACAAGCGGTACAACAGGAAAAAACATACAAGCATTTAATACAGCAATACAGCACTTATATTTACTCAATCAAGTATCAAGGAATTTAGGAAATACATCATTTACTCCTTATAATGCTTTTAAAAACAATATTTCACAAATGACAGGTAATCCACAGGTGACAAACTTTAACCAGGTAGCAAATGCTGTATCTGGAGAAATTGCAAAAATCTTTAAGTCAAATGGTGCAACAGATGCGGAAATAGAAAATATCCAAAAAGGATTAAGCTCTGATATGTCTCCTGCACAGCTTCAAGGAAATGTTGCATATCTTATTCAGCTTATGGGCGGAAAACTAGATGCACTTAATTCACAATATACTCAAGCAATGGGAAAGCCTGCAGATTTTCAAATTGTTGATCCTAAATCTCAACAAATTTTAGACTCTTTACAAGGTAGTAATTCAAATAATTTACCATCGTCATTACAATAGTGATATACTAATATTATGAATCCAGGACTTTCACCAGCGGTACAAGCAGCATTAGCTCGTAGAAATATGGGGGCACCTATTCCACAACTTCAACAAGTCTCTCCATCTATGCCTATGGCAAGCGGTACACCACCTTCACCTATTCCACAGTCTGCCATGAATAAATCTAGTGCAATGCCTAGTCAACCTAAAGCACCTAGTCAAAAATATCAGCCACAAAACCAGTCAGATATGATTACTCAGGCTCTTGTTGAACAATTAAAAAACAATAACAAACTGGAACAACAGAAGCTAAAAGTTGCACAAGGACAATCAATACAACCACCAACGCCACAAGTGCCACAATTTAATCAAACACCACCTCAAAATAGTGGTAATGTGTTTGGAAGTACTACATCTACGGCAACTTCAAATATGCAAGGTGGTAATCCACTTAGTGCTGGCCCCTTCTAATATGCTATATTAATAAAGTATGGCAATAGACCACAGCGTAATAGATAGTAATTTTAAAGGCAGCTTAACAGTTATAGATCATACTACAGATAATCCTTTTGCTGTTGAAGGGGATAGTAGTTTAGGTGTAGCCTACATACAAATAGTAGATAATAGTGGAACGCCTATTGTCTCTTTTGGTGGAGGTACACAATACACTGATGCTGGTACGCCACCAACTCATCCTATTGGTGGGACGATAGAATGGAATAATGGTGGCGTATGGGCAACAGTAGGTTCTGCAGCTCCTTTACCTACAAGTCTTTATCTAGGCACAAGTGCAATATCAATAGGTCAACAAACAGCAGCTAATTCTATCCCTGTTATTTTGCCTTCAGCAACTATTACTACTCTTACCCCTCCTTCTAATACAGGATATGCTCTTGATAGTAGCCTATCAACAATTGATACAGATTTAAAATCTAATATTACTCTCCATACTGGAACAAATATTATTGGTAAAGTAACAACAGATCAGACTACTCATGGAACCACTGATTTAGTAGCAGCAGATATTACAAAAGTAGGAGGTGCTTCTGTTGCTCTTGGACAAAATACTATGGCTAATTCGTTACCAGTAGCGGTAGCAAGTAACCAAGCTGCAATAGCTTTATGGGGACATGGTGCTACAGGTTTAGCAGTGCCAGCTAATGCAGTGTATCATGGGGCACAAGCAAGAAGTTCTGAACAAGCAGCAGCAACCTCTGGAAACCTCATAGGGCTTATTACGGATCTTGTTGGAAAACTTATTGTTCTTCCTTATGCCAATCCTGAGAATTTTGTTAGTGGTACAACCAGTGCAACTACTACTACCTCAACCTCACTTATTGCAGCACCAGCAGCAGGACTTAGAAACTACATTACACAAATTACGGTAGATAATACCTCTAGTACACAAACATATATCAATATTCAGGATGGTTCAGGAGGAACAACAATCTATCATATTCCTTTACCTGCAAATGGAGGAGCTACAATTACTCTTCCTACACCTTTAAGACAACCCACAACTGCAACTGCTTTATTTTTTGCTTGTGGAGCAGGAGTAACTACTGCCTATATTTCTGCATCAGGGTATAAGGGAGCCTAATTTATGGCAGTATCATGTTCAAATTTATTAGCAAATGGAAGCACAACAGGAGCAACTTCATATACGACTGCCTCAGTCTCTCCTGGAGCAAACCATTTACTTCTCTTACAAGTTAAAAGTAGAACTAATATTACCGCAACGCCAAACACGCCTACTGTTACAGGATTAGGCTTAACATGGGTACAAATTGGATTACCTCTTGATATTGACGATACA
>Ga0134128_10000923_pt1 | contig 39787 bp, 32 predicted proteins | sample KB31754_FD_96462 | JGI IMG/M metagenome (GOLD analysis project Ga0134128, IMG submission 96462) | Terrestrial soil microbial communities with excess Nitrogen fertilizer from Kellogg Biological Station, Michigan, USA - KB3-175-4 | ecosystem: Environmental > Terrestrial > Soil > Unclassified ...
CGAGGACGGCGAGTCGGTGATGACCGATCATGGCGTGCCCCAATACTACGCGTTCGATGCGACCGAGAAGATCTACGCCGACTTTCTATTGAGCACGGCGAATCCGGGCGGTCACAGCTCTCTGCCGGTCCCATCGAATGCGATCTACGAGCTCGCGGCCGGTCTCGGGCGGCTCGCGCATTATCAGTTCCCCTTCGAGCTCAACGCCGTGACGCGTGCGTATTACGAGCGCATGCTCCCGCGCTCGAGCGGTGAGCGCGCTCGCGATATCCGCGGTATCCTGAAGACACCGCCCGATCCTGCCTCGATCGCGCGTCTCGTGAAGAGCCCGCTCGACAACGCAACGGTGCGAACGACCTGCGTTGCGACGCGCCTCTCGGGCGGACAAGCGAACAACGCGCTGCCACAGGCCGCAACGGCGATCGTCAACTGCCGGATCCTCCCCGGGCACTCTCCGGAGGAAGTTCGCCAGAGTTTGATTCGCGTGCTCGATGACCCCGGTATTCGGGTTCAGTACGTGAGCTACGACGGTACCGCCCTGAGCGAGCGCGCTCCCGAGGGCAAAGGGCTTGCGCCTGTGCCGCTGCCCGCGGAGTTCCTGCGGCCCCTCGAGAGGCTGGTCGGGGAGCTCTGGCCCGGCATTCCAGTCGTTCCGCTCATGTCGCACGGCGCCTCCGACGGGGTATTCACGCGCGCGGCGGGCATGCCGACCTTCAACATCACAGGCATAGCGATCGATCGCAATGACATTCGCGATCACGCGCGCAACGAACGGCTCGCCGTCGGTTCTTTCTACCGCGGGAACGAGTTCTTCTATCGGTATCTCAAGGCGATCACGCGGACGCCCTGAAGGGATGCAGTGAGGCCCCTCCGGGACGGCGCGCCGGATGCGGCACGACGTGTGCTCAACGGCCGGATCATTGGCCGAGGAGCGCATCATGCTGCAGCTGGGCTGGAAGGCGGGAACCGAGCAGTATCCTCCGGGCGAGCTGCTCGACTATGTAATCGCTGCCGAAGAGGCAGGATTCGACTCGGTCGATGCAAGCGATCATTTCCATCCGTGGAGCGAGCAGGGACAGGCGTGCTTCGTGTGGAGCTGGCTCGGCGCAGCCGCCGCGAAGACATCGCGCCTCGTCCTCGGCACGGGTGTCACCTGCCCGATCCTGCGCTACCATCCGGCGGTAATCGCGCAGGCTGCCGCAACGGTCGCGGCGCTCGCGCCGGAGCGCTTCTATCTCGGCGTTGGCACCGGCGAGGCACTCAACGAATATTCCGCGACGGGCGCCTGGCCCTCCTATCGTGTCCGGCAGGCGCAGATGATCGAGGCGATCGAGCTCATCCGTGCGCTCTGGAGCGGCGAGAAAGTGACGCACCGAGGCGAGTACTATCAAACGCGCGGCGCAAAGCTGTACACGCGGCCCCCGCGCCCAATCCCGATCTACATCTCCTCGCTGGTGCCCGATAGCGCACGCATCGCAGGCCGTCATGGCGACGGGCTCATCACGGTGAGTGGAGAGGAGGCCGAGGTCTATCGAGAGATGCTCCGGAAGTTCGACGACGGCGCTCGCGAGGCCGGGAAGAACCCGGCGACCATGTCGCGCATGATCGAGATCGGCGTCGCCTACACGGACGACGAGGAGCAGGCGATCGCGTGCCGCAAGGCCTACTGGGCAGGGTCGGCGATCCCCGCTATGTATACGGAGCGCATCTATACTCCGGCGATGTCCGAAGCGAATGGGAAGGCCGTGGGAGCCGAGACGATCAAACAATCGGTGTATATCTCCGCCGATCCCGACGAGCACGTGAAGATGGCGCAGCGCTACATCGAGCTCGGCTTCGATCATCTGATCTTCCATTCCGGCGGCCCCGATCAGCGGGCGTTCATCGAGTCATATGGACGAGACGTGTTGCCTCGGCTGAGATCCAAGACCCGCAATGTGCGACCGGCCGAGCGGCGCTCCGGATCGGGAGCGGAGCGGAAGCGAGCTCCACGCCCGCAGCAACCCGCAGCAGGCGCTCGCGCGCGTCCGCGCGCCAGGCACGCCACCGGCCGCAAGCACGCCCACTGACCTCGCCCGATGGAGTACGTCGGCAAGCACTACGATTTCCGCAGCAAGGACGCTGCATACGCCGAGCTCGCGCGGGATCTGGCCGCGCTCCTCGCGGGCGAGTCCGATCTCGTTGCCAACGCGGCAAACACCGCGGCCCTGCTCTTCGATGCCCTGCCCGATATCAATTGGGCGGGGTTCTATTTCGTGCGAGGACAGGAGCTCGTCGTCGGCCCCTTCCAAGGCAAGCCGGCCTGCGTGCGGATCCCGATCGGACGCGGCGTTTGCGGAGCAGCCGCTGCGCAGCGCAAGCCGTTCGTCGTTCCCGACGTTCACGCGTTTCCCGGCCACATCGCGTGCGATACCGCGTCGCGCTCCGAGATCGTCATTCCGTTCACGGCGGGCGAATCCGTCCTCGGGGTGCTCGATATCGACAGCCCGAGTCTCGAGCGCTTCGACGACACGGACCTGCGCGGTCTCACGCGCCTCGTGGAAGTCTTCTGCTCGAGCGTACGGTCGTCGGGCGGCGGTTAGCGCGCCGCCTGTCGATTTACCGTTTTCCCATTCGGTCAGGAGAGAGTCCGGTGAGAGCCGCCATGGCGCACCGGTTCACGAGTCGCCGACCTTACCAATCGAGGAGAGCCAGATATGCGCTTCATGATGATCATGATTCCGGACGTCTATCGCAGGCCGGTGTCGCCGGGCTTCACGCCGGACCCCGAGGCCGTGCGCAAAATGGGCGAGTTCAACGCCGAGCTGCAGAAAGCGGGCGCACTTCTGGCGCTCGACGGCCTCACCCCGCCCGCGATGGGCGCCCGCGTGACGTACTCGACCGGCAAGCCCGTCGTCACGGACGGGCCATTCACCGAGAGCAAGGAGGTCGTCGGCGGCTACTGGATGATCCGCGTCGGCTCTCGCGATGAGGCGATCGAGTGGGCGAAGCGCTGCCCGGCGGATGCCCACGACGTGATCGAGATCCGGCAGGTGTTCGAGCCAGAGGACTTCTAGGCCCGAGGACTTCTAGGCCGGAGGAGTTCTAGGCCCGAGGGCGTTTAGGCTCGAGGGCTTCTAGGCCTGAGCACGCTCGGCCACGACAGGTTTCTGCTGCGTTGATTCGTTCATCCAGCATCGACCCTGCGGCTGGACTGCATGGATCCGAGCGCGCGGCCGCCTCTACGATCGGCGTCCATGAGGATGATCGTCGTAGACACCGTGCGCCAGCACCTCGAGAACGGTCTGAGACTCCATGCTCGATGCAACTGCGGGCGCGCTGATTGGCTCGATCTGGACCGACTCGTGGAGCTGGGGCACGGCGAGGTATCGGCGGCACAAATCGGTCGGCGGCTCCGCTGCCGCGCCTGCGGCAAGAAAGGTCTCGAAGTTCAGCGGCACGGTCCGCCGCTGCCCTCCGAGCGATCGCGCGAGCTCGAGCGCCTCGCGGCTGAGCGGCGCGAGAAAGTCACTCCGTTCAGACGCCCGGCCCGGCGAAAGTAGGGCGCGGCGCAGCAGAGCTGCCGGCAATCGATCTCTTGCGTCGTCTCGGGCTTTGTCAAATGATGGGCTGCGGAAAGCTGCAGGCGTGTAGAGTCGCCGAGTCGGCAAACAATGCACCTGAGCGAGGGGTCTCAACATGAAGTCTCAATTTTGCGCCGCGATATTACTGTCGGCGTCACTGCCGGTCCTGGCAGGCACGCCCTGCGAGACAGTCAAAAGCTCGATCGCCGCGAAGCTCGATGCGAAGCACGTCGCACACTACACGCTCGAAGCCGTCGCGACCGATCAGGTCGGCGATCGCAAGGTCGTCGGCACCTGTGAGGGCGGCACCAAAAAGATCATTTATACGCGCAAGTAGACCGGCGTCCGGTGCTCGGCGTGCCTCGCTAGCAGCAGCATCGACGTGATGAGCGACCACGTCCGATTTCTACAATACGCACGCGATGCCAGAGGCTTTCATCGCGAACGATGTAGCCGATCGTCAAGGCTGCGAAGCGCCGTGCGGCGCGACCGGTCAACGATTGAGCACGGGCTGTGAGTGACCCACGGGCTGTGAGTGGCCCACGGCCTGGCTAGGGATCGGCAACTCCGGTCCCCGCTCTCTCACCAGGATTTCCGCGCGCGCCACCGCCGACCGTCCATCGGGGTGATAGGGCCAGGGTGTGGTCCTGTACCGGGCGAGCAGCGCCCGTACGAAACGATCCTGCCGGCGGCGCGCCTCAGGAACTGGAACCCCGTGATCGAGAATTGCGAAATACACCGTGCCGCGATCGCGCGTGCGGATGGCGCCGATGAGCGCACTCGCACCATAGCTCCCGTACGTGCCGGTCTTCCCGACCACGCGGCCGGCCTCCTGCGGATCATCGAGGCGCGCTTCGAGGGTGCCGGAGTCCACCCCGGCGACCGGCAGCACGTCGCTCAAACTGTGACCCGTCGCCGCGAGCTCGCGCTCGAGCGCGCGCAGCAGCTGCACCGCCGCACGCGGACTCAATCGATTGCGGGGATCCTCTCCAGCCGCATCGCTCAGGGTGATCTCGTCGCGTAAATCCGCGCGCACGCGGCTTCGGGCGAATGCCTCGACGACGGCTGCGCCGCCTATCGCATCGACGAGCGAGTCGAAGATGTTGTTTGAATAGTCGTTCAGGCTCTTCAACAGGAAGATCAAAGGCTGCGAGCGATACACGATCTCCTGCCCGCCCGCCGCGGAGACTGTTCCAACGGCTGATTCCAGTGCCGGTCGCGATGCAGTGGCCGGTCGCGCCTCCAGAGTCGCCGGCGCGATGTGTGCTTCGCGCCGCGGCCCGCGACCGAAGCTGACGGTCGGACGATCAAATGCCGCTGCATTGGCGCCTGCGCCGCGCTCGATCTCACTCATTGCGCGCCACGCCGCGTTCGATGTGTGCCCGGCGAGCGCATCGCGAAGTCGCAACCCACCCGGATCGGACTGCCAGTCGAAGATCAGCGGTCCTCTCGAGCGGAGAGCTCCGGCAATGTCGCGGATGCCGAGCTCATTCAAATGCGCAGCGACGAGCAGCGCATCCTCATCGACCAGGGACACGTCCCCATCGCTGCGCACTGCGAGGTCTCCCTGCAGCACCCCATCCACGATCGATCCGCTCCAGGTGAAGCGAGTCTCGAATCGGTAGTCCGGCCCGAGTTTCGCGAGCAGTGCGAGGGTCGAGGCGACTTTCGAGACTGAGGCGGGGTGTACGGGCCGTGTCGCCGCCTGAGCGACGAGCACCGTACCGTCGGAGGCCTCGACGTAGACGCCCTGCCCGTCACCGACGATCATCCGCGCGGCGCGTGCGAGATCGGGAGCCCCGAACGCGGAGTCCGGAGCCGCGAACGACGCGCCCGGCGCCGCTAGCAACGCGAGCGCCCCGAGCGCCCCGAGCGCCCCGAGCGCGACGATCAGCCGGATCGATCGCGTAACGGTATCCGGGCCCGTACGCGATCGTGCCGAACCCGCTCCCCCGCCGCCCACTGACGCGGGCCCGAACTTATTGATGGAGTGCAGGCGCTGCGGACGTCACTCTGCCGCCACCGGGCCCCGGAGCAGCCGACGCGTGCGCCGGCGGCGTCAGGCCCGCCGGTCTGCCGCAGCGCGCGAAGCCGCCGGGACGAAATGCGGCGCGCTTCGGCGCCTTCTTCGCCTCATTCGCCTCTTGCACGATGTAGGCGCGGATCGCGTTCGCATCGTCGGGCGTAAGGAACTTGCGGAACGAGACCATGCCGTCGTCCTGCAGCGCGCCGTTGATCACGACTGCATCGAACGCCGCTGAATTCCACAGCTCCGTCGCATAGCGCAGATCCGGGAAGAGGCTGCTCACCCTCACCTGATCGCTCGCACCATGGCAGCTCGCGCAGTGCGCGTCGTACTGTTTCTCGCCGCGAGTCAGCAGTGCCGCATCGCCAAAATTCGGCGGCGGATTCAACTCCGGCGGTGTGAGCGGCTTCTTGGGAGGCAGCGTCGCTTTGCCGTCGAGCTTATAGACGAGCAGGCGCGCGTAGTTCGGCTGCCAGTAGCTGCCGCCGAACCCGCCCGCGCCGGCCGCCACTACCGCGACGTATTGCGTGTCGCCCACGAGGTAGCTCACCGGGCCGCCGACGGCCTGTGCCTGCGTGTCCACCGACCAGACCTTCTCGCCATTATCGGCTCGAAAAGCCGTGAATTTGGGGACACCCTGGAACGCCGGACCCTCCTCCGTGCCCTGGAACACGAGATTGCCGGCGGTAGTCATCGTGCCGGAGCGACCGTTGCCCTGGCGCTGTATCCAGGCAGCCTTCTGCTTCACCGGATCCCAGGCGAGCAAATACGACCCCGCGCCCTTCAGCTCCGGCGCCGGGGCCTCCGGACACTGCGTAAGGTCGATCGACAGCAGCTGGTTGCCCATCTTCGCGCCGGCCTTCGCGACATAAGGATAGGAAGCGTAGTTGGCCGGCAGATAGACCAGGCCCGTCTCGGGATTGAAGGACATCGGATACCAGACGTGCGACTGGAACCCGACCAGCCAAAATCCCTTGCCGGTCTTGCCGTAGTCGCCCGCCGGATTGAGGATGGGCCGGTAGTTGTCCTCCTTGTCGAAGCCGCTCATCCAATTGACCGACGGCACGAACGGCTTCGCCGACAGCACCTTGCCGGTCTTCGCATCGAGCACGTAGAAGATGCCGTTCTTCGGCGCATGCATCACGACGTGCCGCAGCTTCCCGTCGATGAAGAGATCGGCGGTGGTGAGCTGTGCCGTACTGTCGAAATCGAAGCTCTCGGACGGTGTTTCCTGGTAATACCACTCGAACTTTCCCGTCTTCGCGTCGAGCGCAACGATCGAAGCGGTAAACAGGTTGTCGCCGCCGCCCGGCGAGCGGACATCGGCGGGCCAATCCGCTCCGTTACCCGTACCGATGTAAACGTAGCCCGTCACCGGATCGTAGGTGATGCCGTCCCACGGCGTGCCGCCGCCGCCTTGTTTCCACCAGTCGCCGTGCCACGTCTTCGCGGCCTTCGCGAGCTCGGGCTGCTCGAACCCCTTCGACGGATCACCCGGCACCGCCCACCAGCGCCACAACTGCTTGCCGGTGTCGGCGCTGTAGGCGGCCATGTAGCCACGCTGCTCGAACTCCGAACCCGCCTCCCCGATGAAAATGCGTCCATCGGCGATGCGCGGTGCACCGGTGATCGACAAAGCCTTCGTCGGATCGGTCGCCTGAACTTGCCACACTTTCTTGCCGGTCTTCGCGTTGACGGCGATCAGCCGCCCATCGAGCGTCCCCCAGATCACCTTCCCCTTCCACACGGCGACGCCACGATTGACGATGCCGCAGCACAATCTGACGGCATAGCTGCCTAGAACCTGCGGATCGTATTTCCAGAGTCGCTTGCCGGTCTTCGCGTCGAACGCGTAGACCTTGCTCCACGGGCTCGTCACGAAAATTTCCCCGTCGACGACTACGGGCGTCGTCTCGTAGCTGCCGCCGCGCTCTGAAAGATCGGCGTACCAGGCGAGGCCCAGTCGTTTGATGTTGTCGGCGTTGATCTGCGTGAGAGGGCTGAAGCGCTGCTCGCTGTAGTCGCGGCCATACATCATCCACTGGCCCGCGTTCGCCGGGGAGTCTGCGGCGAGCAGGCGCTTGGCATCGACCGCCCCATAGGCTTTCGCGGCAGCCTGAGTCGGCGCGATGGCGCCGCCCAATGCGACGAGCGATGCCGCGCCGAGCGCAGCAATGATCTGACTTCGCATGTTACGAATGCCCCCCGCGCCTTGAGCGCGTCGTTTCACACACTGCCCGACCGCCGAAGTGGAGTCTGCCCAGGATGCCGCCGCGGCCCGACGGCGCGGGGCGGTGGGCCACGATACTTGCAAACGCAACAGTCGCGCAATCGGCCCGCTGCCTGCCGCGCCAGCGCCGGGATTGCCGGACTCACCGAGGCGATCGCAGGCAACTTATTGTGCCGCTGTGGAAATGCGCCATTTCGGCCGAGTCAAATAGCGTTCGCTAGCACGGCGATTCAGAACCGGCCAAGGTCCCGCTCAATCGAGCGCCACACCGGGTGTGTGAATGTGCTCGGGGAGCGCTCCAGTTCGGCAGCCTCGTGGGGAATGCGCTGCGGCGCCGGCTCACTTTTTCCTGGCAGGTGCGGCGGCCTCGTGATATTGAAACACCGTCTCGAGCGGCAGCCCAAAGACGCTCGCGATGCGAAAAGCAGTCTCGAGCGAGGGCGAGTACTTGTTGGCCTCGATCGCGTTGACCGTTTGCCGCGTCACGCCGACTTTCTCTGCGAGCGACTGTTGCGTCATCTCGCCCCGCTCGAACCGCAATCGCCGGATGGTGTTGGTGATGGTGCCGGCGCTCATCAGGCGCTGCGCCGGTAGAGAACGACCTGCGAGCCGAGCCGGCTGAGCTCTGCGATCCAGATCGCGAAGAACACGCAGTTGCCCATGAAGACAGCGGTAGCGCCCAGGTGCATCGTCCCGATAGAGAGGAACGCGCCGATCATCAGCACGTAGAAAGCGATGCGCGCCGCCTTCAGATTGATGAGCCGGTCCCGCTCGTCCACCGGTGCGTGGGCATCCGATGGCGAGCGGATCGCGACGAGGATGTGGAGCGCCACTTCGAGGACCACGACTGCTATGACGAGCAGCGCAAACAGCGCGAAGAAGCCGATGTGCCCCGCGGCATCGTGATGCGGAGCGCCAGGCCGCAGCAGGTGTCTCGTCACAGCGGCAAAATAGAATCCGAATGCAACCAGGATCACTACGAAGGAGATCCAGGCACTCTTCTCGCGGAAGGACATGACGAACCCCCGAGGTGCAACAGCGCCTGAGAGTAATGTATATCGGACATCATGTCAAGTATACAGGACACACAGGATACACCGACTAGACCGGGGATTGCGCGGCCCTGCTCTTCCTATTACCCCGTCCCCTCGATGACCGAGCCATCCGGCGCCCGGAACTCATTCGGAGCCTCATCCGTGATCGGGTGCTTCGCCGCGAGCGCCTCATCGATCTCTATGCCCCAGCCGGGCTTTTCATTGATCCACGCATAACCGTTTCTGATCTGCGGGCAGCCGTGGAAGATGTCCTCGACCAGAGGACCGAAGTCGATGTGCTCGTGGACACCGAAGTTCTCGCACGTCAAATCGAGCGTGAGGTTCGTCATGCTGCCGACCGGAGAGTTGGGCGCGCCGTGCCAGGCGAATTTGACCTCGAAGTTCTCGGCGAATGCAGCGACCTTACGCGCCGCGGTGAATCCGCCGATGTGCGAAATGTGATGACGGATATAGTCGATATCGCGATGCTCGACGAGGTCCTGCCATTCGTGAGGATTGTTCCAGAGCTCCCCCACCGCGAGCGGCGTGGTGCATACCTGCCGAGCGAGCCGGTAATGTCCCGATTCCTCCGGCGAGAAGACATCCTCGCAATAGAAAAGACGGAAATGCTCCATGTCCTTTGCAAACTGCAGCCCGCGAATGGGGTCGAGGAGCGAATGCACGTCCACACCGAGTCGCAACTGCTCGGGCAGCTCCTTGCGAAACACCTCGAAGGCCGAAAGAATCTTGCGGATCTCCAGATCGCGATCGAAGGGGACCGAGCCGTCCGCGAAGGCGCGCTGCCCATACAAGTTGTCGACCGTGCCGTCCCGCCGAAACATGGCCACCAAGTAGTTGCGGCAACCTCCCGGCAGTAGCTTCCGCGTATTCTCGACCAGGCCCTTACCCGGGTCCTTCGCGCCGAGTCCGACGTGCAGATAGATCTCCGCGGCCTCGCGACACTTTCCTCCGACGAGCTGATACACGGGCATGCCCGCCTGCCGCCCCTTGATGTCCCACAGCGCATCGCAGACCCCGCCGATCGCCGCGTTGAGCACCGTGTCGTTCTTGTAGTACGAGCTCTCGTAGCAGAGCTGCCAGAGCTGCTCGATGCGATCGGTCGTGCGGCCGAGAAGCAGCGGCTTCAAATATTCCGTGACCGCGGCGGCAACGAGCTTGGCCCGCCCTCCCGGGAAAGTCGCCGTCGCACACCCGTACCCATGCAGGCCTGCCTGGTCCGTCTGAACCTTGACGACGGTCGAGTCGTTCGTCCGCCCGCCGCCGACCTGGATGACGGCGATGTCCTTGATCCGCGGGGCCGGCATGCCACGCGTCGCGCGCTCGATCGCATCCGCCGCGCCCTGCTCGCGCGCAGAGGGTGCCGCATGCGCAAGCGGACCGCCGAAGAGGCGGGCGATCGCGGCGCCGCCGCCGGCCAACATGCATTTGAGCAGGCGCCTGCGAACTTGCCGCTCGCGCGCCTCCTGCCCGTCGTACCCATCGTGTCCCTCGTGCCCATGGCGCCCATCGTGCCGGTCGCGCCAGGACTTCCTCGCGCACGTGTCGTTTGATACGAGTTGCTTCACGGCGGAACCCTCAGTTGTAGGACTTCGTCTGCGGCCAGTATTGCCCGAGCGGCACCTTCATGCCGCGCAGCACATAGATCGGCATGTCCGTCTCGTCGGGCATCGCATAAGGATTCGTGATTCGGCCGACGACTTCGAAGGAGCGAAACAGATCGGCGTAGTGCCTCGTGCTTCCCCCGAGGATGATGATGACGCTGCCGTCGTGTCCGCGCGGTCCCCAAAGATAATAGTTGTTGTGTCCGCTGATCGCAGGCGGCAGCCCGAGCGAGCGCCCGAACACATCGATGGCCGCGGCCTCTCCGTAGTTGTTCCCGAAGAACACCGCTCGCGCGCGATCCTGCGGCGGCAGGGACTCGTATACCGCCGCGACCTTCCGGGCCATCTCGCGCCAGCCGAACATGTCGGCGTAGTACTGTGACAGAGCCGCGACCTTGCGGTGCTCGCCCGAGGAGGCCGGCATGATGCCGAGGGCGCTCTGATAGCGGATCAGCGTGTCGACCGGAAGGATCGGCAGGGCGAGCGGCACTCCCACGGCACCCAGGATGACAACAGCGGCGAGCGCTGCGCCGCGTGCGATCGCGTTCTCGACCCAGCGCTCGATGCGCACCGCACCGAACGCGAGCAATGTCGGGTAGATCGAGGCGACGTAATAGTCCTTCCCGTGCGAGTAATCGAATACCAGAAGCAACACCAGCCACGCGATCGGGAACGCGCGCGCCACCGCAAGCCTCGGCCGAACGATCCCGGCCCACAATCCGGCAAGCCAGACGACTCCGGGCAAAGGTCCCGTGAGCATGAACTGATTGAGAAAGAACGACCGCAGAGGCATCACCACGTTCTTGCCGCCCGCGCCTGCCTTGCCGAGCTCGATGAAGGGCCAGCCGTGCGCGTGCTGCCACAAGAGGTTCGGCAGGACCATGAGACCGGCGAGAAGCGCGCCGAGGTAAAGCCAGGGGCGCATCAGCGAGCGTCGCTGCGGAGTGGCGAGCAGTCCGACCGCGAGCGTCGCGAGATAGAACGCGATCAGGTACTTCGTCTCGAGGCTGAATCCAGCGATCGCGCCGAACGCGAGCCACCAGCGCTCATCGCCCGTCTGCTCGAGCCGCACGAGCACCCACCCGAGCGCAAGCCAGGTGAGCGCCTGGAACATGTCCGTCGAGAAGAGCACGCCGTCCGTCAGGAATATCGGCCCGAGGAGCACACAGGCGCCCGCGAGCCACTGCGCGAAACGATTGCCGCCGATCAGCCGGGAGAATTCGGCCGTGAGCCCGACAGTTGCGGACACGACGAGCGCGGGAAGGAGCCGGAAGCCGAGGACCGAGTCGCCGAACAGCGCGTGCGCCCACGCCGCAAGCAGCGGCACGACGGGCGGCTGATCGACGTAGCCGAAGGCCGGACGACTGCCGCAGACGATGAAATAGAGCTCGTCGCGAAAGAAGCCATAGTGCCCGTTCGCGAGGAGATGCAGGATCAGGCTCGCTAGCGACAGGAGCAGCGAGGGGCGAGCCAGCGACAGGTAAAGCGATCGACGCACCGGGAAGCCGCGGCCATCCGGCCGCACGAACCTTACTCCTTCGTCAAAGCGCTGCGGAAGTCGGGATCCTTGAGGAGCGTCGCGCTCGCGTCGACGATCGAATCCGAGAGCACCTGGTTGTAATTCTCCATCGAATACGAGCGGCCGAAGGTCGAGGCCGATCCGGATACTTGGCCTTCCCAAAGCGTCGTACCGGTACTGTTGCGCACCTTAACGTGCAAAACCACGCTCGCTTTGTAGGTATCGGTCTCCTCCACGAAAAACTGCCGCACCTCGCCCGAGACGACCACGTCACCGCCACTGTCGACGGTCGTCAAGCCGTCGCGGTCGAAGAGCTGCCGGATGTGATTCGTGACGAACGCGCCAACGTCATCCCGGGTGGTGACCGGTCGCGGTATTGCCTTCTCGCGGTTCTCCGCGATGAGCTCGGGCTGCTGCCGCACGTCCTTGAAGGTTTCGAAGCTGAACTTGTGTCGCGAGGCCTCGACGGCCCCGGAGCTGGCAGCGGCGCTCGGTGTCCACTGAAGCGATACGTTCTGCAAAGGAGGACGCGCGGCACACGCGCCGAGGGCCACGATCGAGAGCGCCGCGACCGCGCGGATTGTGCGTTTCATGTGTCTCCCCCTCTTTGGATTTTGGTTTGGCGGTATTCTACAGCTCTTCTGCCAATGCGATCACAGAGTTGCGCAACTCGCCGGGCCTACCTATGACGAGCGAAGAGATTCTCGCGAATGTGCGGGCGCTGTCTCCCGAGATTCAACGGCGGGCGGGCGAGGCGGCGAAGCAGCGCCGCATTCCGCAGGACCTCGTCGAGAAGCTGAGAGCGGCCGGGGTCTTCCGCATCATGTTTTCAAAACGCTGGGGCGGCCCGGAGATGCCGCTGCCGCACCAAGTCGAGCTCATCGAGACTCTGGCCTATGCCGATCCGGCGGTGGCCTGGGTCGTGAAGATCGCATCGGACAGCGGCTACTTCTCGGCGTTTCTCGAGGAGACAGCGGTCCGCGAGCTATACCCGTCGCTCGACTATGCGACGGCGGGCCAAGCGCCGCCCAACGGCCGTGCGGTACGCGTGCCTGGAGGCTATCGCGTGACCGGCCGCTGGGGATTCGCCTCGGGTTGCGCGCACGCGGATGTCATGGTGGCCGGCTGCCTCGTCCTCGAGAACGAGGGAGGCACTCCCCGGGACATGATCTATATCCTCGCGCCCGCCTCCTCATTCGAGGTCGAGGACACCTGGTATTCGAACGGTCTCGTCGGCAGCGGAAGCCATCACTACGGAACGAGAGACTTGTTCGTACCCGAGCGCCATGCATTCACTCTCGCTGGACCGGCGAAGATCGAAGGGCCGCTGTATGCGGATGCCGGCTCGGCGACTGTTTTCATCCCCATGGCAGGTACTCCCTTGGGGCTCATGCGCCGCGCGATCGACGTCGCGATCGAGCTCGCCCGCGAGAAGGTGATCGCCCTGCCGCCCCCGCCCACTGCGATGCGCAATCTTCCGCGCGTGAAATTTGCGCTGGCGCGCGCCCAAATGCTGTATGCGGCCGCGCGCAGCGTGGTGTACGAAAGCGTCGATCGCTATTGGGATGAGCTCTTGCGCGATGGACACGGCTCGCTCCAGACGCGGCGCGACGTGGGACTCGCACGCATTCACGCCCACCGAACGGCACGCGAGGTCGCGCAGCTCTTGTTCGATACCGTCGGCGCACCCGCCGTCTACGAGAGTCTGCCGCTCGGCTCGCTGCTGCGCGATGCGATCGTCATCAACCAGCACTTGGGTTTCAACGACGGCGTGGTCGAGCGCCTCGGCGGCATGTTGCTGGGCGATCCGCCGGATGGCGCGTTTGTTTGAATCGCAGCGGAGAGTGCGACAGCGCACGATCAGCGATCGCGAACGGCGAGAAGCCCGAGGCGTGCGCTCATCTGCGGGCCGGCCGAGCGAAAGGGCTCGGGCGTGCAACCGTCATGAACGGACAGCAGGCGCAACCCCGCGCGCTCCAGCAACCCTGCGAGCTCGGTCGCGGCGTACGTCCGAAGCGACGAAGTCTTGCGTCCGCTCCCGCTCGGACCTTGCCAATGCCACGTGGACTCCACGCGCCCGGATACGGCGTCGAACCGCGGCTCCTCGAGGAACAGCGTGCCGTCCGGGAGACGAGCGCCGCGACTGCCGGAGTGCGACAGAAAAACGGCGAGTCGATCGCGGTGCGCCGTCTCTATGAAGACGCGGCCGCCAGGGCGCACGGCGGCTCGAAGCGTCGCGAGCATGGCCACATCATCGGCCTCCGTACCGTAGCCGAGTGAAGAGAAGATGTTGAGAGCCGCATCGAACCCGGCATCGGGCAGAAGCACCCGCAGGTCGTGGCGCAGATACCGCAGCTGCGTCGTCGGAACGTCCCCGCGCCTCCGCTCGGCCTCAGCCAGCAGAACCTGCGAATAATCCACCCCGAGCACGAGCGCGCCCCGTATGGCGAGGGCGCGCGCGATGCGGCCGTAACCGCACGGGGCATCGAGCACGCGGCTGCCCGGGACGAGCCCGAGCAGCTGCCACAACCCGGCCGCTTCCTGCTCGGTCTTCTCCGGTGGCTCGGTGCCCTCCCAGAGGCGCAGATAGTCGGCATCGAAAAATGTCCGCCACCACTCGCTCATCGAGCTCCTCCGCCACTCCTTCGACCTGGTCGCACCGCTCGGATCGAGATTACGCCCGCGCGGCGCTCGCGGAAGCGAACGGCTTTGCGCCGCACGGGCGAAGGGCTCTCGCGGCGCGCGCACAACGTGCTGTCGCACCGCGCGCGCAACCGCCGAATGCCGATTCGTGGCGGTGGTGGTGGTGCTCGTGCTGGCTCTGATGCGATTCGTTACTCATGTGCGTCGCCTCCGCGCAAATTGCAGGAGAATCGCGGGTCGAACGTGCGACCGGGCGCCCGCGTCGAGGACGGCTTTGTTGCATCGCAGCATCGCTGACGCACCCGCTAATCAGGCGGTTACGGGAATGATCGTTTATCTATGAGCGTTGGTTCGGTCACGGTGGGCGGCTGTAGAATCGACGCGACAGCGATGAGGGAACGGGAATGCGCCAGAGCGTAGCAGGCTTGAAGAATGCGGTGATGCGGGCCGGTGCCACTGCTTGCGTGCCGTTGATCGGGCTCGTCTTTTCGGCCGGGGTGGCGTTCGGCCAGGGACCGGCGAATGCAGCCGCGGCGAATTCGGCGGCGGCAAATGCAGCGGCGACGAATCCAGCCGCGCCGAGCGCGGACGCTCTCAAGCCCTTCCATAACATGATCAACGGCATTTGCGACAAATGCCACAACACCACGGACTGGGCCGGCGGCTTCGCCTTCGACACATTGGATCTCAGCCACCCCGGGCAGGATCCAGAGATCTGGGAAAAGGCCGTCACCAAGCTCACCGGCCGGCTCATGCCGCCGGCGGGACAGAAGCAGCCGAGCCAGGCCCTCGTCGATAGCTTCATCAATTATCTCGACACGCGGCTCGACGACTCCGCCAAGGATCGCGGCATCGGCCATGTGCCGCTGCAGCGCTTGAGCCGCAATGAGTTTGCGGCCTCGGTGAAGGGGCTGCTCGGGGTGGATGTCGATCCCAAGCAGGTTCTGCCCACGGAGATCGAAGTCGACGGGTTCAGCAACATCGCCCGCGCCCTCACCGTCTCTCCGACGTTCATGCAGCAATACCTCATCGCGGCGCGCCACATTGCGGAGACCGCCGTCGGCGAGCCGGTGCCGAAGATGGAGACCTTCTTCTCCGGCGGCGGGGGTGGCGGCGGCGGGCAGGCCGGCCTCGGCGACCCGAGTCAGTACAACCACAAGGACGGCTATCCTCTCGGCACCCGCGGAGGAGTGAGCTTCACGCATGTCTTCCCTGCCGACGGGGAGTATCGCTTCAGCTTCCACGACGGCGACAGTCTCGATGCGGGCCTGTATCCGCGCGGCATGGAGACCCGGGCGACGATGGTCGTCCTGATCGATGACAAAGTCGTGGCCCGCAGAGAGATCGGCGGCCCGACCGATCTCGCGCTTGCGGACCGCGATGGCCCGAAGGGCCGTGCCGAGATCACCGCGCAGGTGTCCAACATCCCGGTGAAGATCGAGGCCGGCGCACACCGCGTCACCGTCACCTTCGTCCAGCGCTCCTGGGCGGAAAGCAACGAGCCGACGGGCGCCGGGAGGACTTTCGGGCTCGGCATGCCGATCATCCGCGACGGCATCGAGATCAAGGGACCATACACGCCTCAAGGTCTTTCCTTGAGCGAGAGCCGCGCGAAGATCTTCGTCTGCGAGCCCAAGAGCGCCGCCGAGGAGCGGCCGTGCGCGGAGCGCATCGCGCGGCATCTGGCATCGCAGGCGTTCCGCCGTCCGGTCACCGACGACGACGTGAATCTGCTGATGAAGTTCTACGACGACGGCCGCTCGCAAGCGGGCGGTTTCAACTCGGGCGTGACCGAGCTCGTCACGGCAGTCCTGGCGAGCCCCGATTTCCTGTATCGCGCGCTCTCGGCCCCGGCCACCCCGGGTCAGTCACTCGCGCTCACCGATCTGCAGTTGGCCTCGCGTCTGTCCTTCTTCCTCTGGGATCAAGGCCCGGACCGCGAGCTCCTCACGCTCGCCGAGAAGAAGCAGCTTCACGAGCCGAAGGTCCTCGACGCCCAGGTCGCGCGCATGCTGAAGGACCCGCGCGCCGAGTCGCTCATCAACGACTTCGCATTCTCCTGGTTCAACTTCGGCACCCTCGACCAGGTCGAGCCGCTCGACAAGGCCTATCGCTCCGAGATGACGAAGAACTTCGAGACGGAAGCGCGCCTGTTCCTCTCGAGTGTGCTGCTTCAGCCCCGCAACGTGAACGAGCTCATCACGGCGGACTGGACGTTCGTCAACGACGAGCTCGCGCGGCAGTACGGCATCCCGGGCGTGCTCGGGCCGCAGTTCCGGCGAGTGACCCTCAAGAATCAGAATCGGTGGGGCCTGCTGGGCAAGGGCGCCTTCGAGCTCAGAACCTCGTATGCAGATCGGACATCGCCGGTGCTCCGCGGTGAATACGTGCTCGATCGGCTCATGGGCACTCCTCCTCACCCGCCACCGCCGGGTGTCAAGATGGATCTCTCGTTCCACGAGGGCCAGCCGCCGACCACGGTCCGCGAGCGCCTCGAGGCTCACCGCAGGAATCCGACGTGCAATTCCTGCCATGGGTTGATCGATCCGCTCGGGCTCGTGCTCGAGAATTTCGATGTGACGGGGCGCTGGCGAACGGAAGACCCCGAGACCAAGGTGCACATCGATCCGACGACGCAGCTCACGAACGGCCTCGTGCTGCGCACGCCTGCGGACCTGCGGCATTGGCTGACTCGGCAGCCGGATTTGTTTCCGGCGGTCGTGACCAAGCGCCTGATGATGTATGCGCTCAATCGCGAGCTCGAGTACTACGACATGCCCGTAGTGCGCAAGATCGTACGCGACGCGGCATCGCAGAACTACACGTTCGCCGCGCTCATCACCGGCGTCGTCAACAGCGACGAGTTCCAACGCCAGGGATCGGCCCCCGCCCCGAAGGGATCGCAGCCTCCCACCAAGGTGGCTTCCACCCTAGGCGGCGGCACGACGAGCGAGCAGCAGCGATAGGAGTGACAGACGATGGCTAACTTCCTGACCAAGAAGCACCTGTCCCGACGTACGTTCCTGCGCGGCGGCAGTGTGGCACTGGGGCTGCCGTTCCTCGAGGCCATGGTTCCGGCCGCCACGGCGTTTGCCAAGACCGACGCTGCACCGAAGCTGCGCGCGGGATTCTTCTATATCCCGCACGGGGCAATCATGAACAACACGCCCTACGGAAAGGAGTTCGACACGTGGAGCTCCACGGGCAAGGGCGCCGATTTCAAACTGGGTCAGACTCTGGCCTCGCTCGAGCCGTACAAGAAGTACGTCACGACGTTCGATAATCTCGAGAACCTCGCTGCGCTCGGTTCGGTGCACACCTACAACCCGGCGACTTGGCTGTCCTGCGATCATCCGGACACGGCGGCCAAGGGCGCGAGCATGGCGGTCACGCTCGATCAGATCATCGCTCAGAAGATCGGACAGAAAACCGCGCTGCCGTCGCTCGAGGTCTGCTCGGAAACCACCATCCAGGTGGCCGCGTGCGGCGGTGCCGGTTGCTACTACGCCTCGACTACGTCGTATTCCGGGCCGCATTCACCTCTGCCGATGGAGTACAACCCGCGCAAGGTGTACATCGAGTTGCTCGGCGAGGGCGACACGGCGGCCGAGCGCGCGGCGCTGTTGCGCGAGAATAAGAGCCTGCTCGACATGGTCAGCGACCGCGCGAAGGCGCTCGACAAGACGCTCGGCCCTGGCGACCGCGCGAGAATGTCGGACTATCTCGACACCGTTCGCGAGCTCGAGCGCCGGGTCGCGCTGGCCGAGACCCGCAAGCTCACCGGCCTCGATGTGCCGAACGCCCCCTTGGGCGAGCTCGAGAACTTCGACAAGCAGGTCCGGCTCATGTTCGACCTGATTGCGCTCGCCTACCAGGCCGATCTCACCCGCGTCGTCTCGTACGTGATGGTGTCCGAGGGCACGAACCGCACGTACAACTTCGTCGGAGTGCCGGATGCGTTCCACCCGGTCAGCCATCACTCCAACGACAAGTCGCGCATTCGCAAGCTCCAGGTGATAGAGCGGTATCACATGGAGCGGTTTGCGGACTTTTTGAAGAAGATGGCAGATACGAAAGAAGGCGACGGCACGATCCTCGACCATTCGCTGTTCCTCTATGGCTCCAACATGAGCAACAGCAACCAGCACGACAACTATCCGCTGCCGGAGGTCCTGGTCGGCGGCGCGAACGGCAAGCACGTCGGCGGCAAGAACGTCGCGCCGAAGCCGCACACGCCGCTTTCGAATCTGCACCTGACGATCCTCGAGAAGTTCGGGATCGAGCAGAAGAGCTTCGGCAGCGGCACGGCTGCGAGCACCGGCATCATCAGCGAGGTTTGAGAGCTTCGGACATGACGAAGACCGATCGAAGAAGCTTTCTGCGGGTGTCCTTGAGCGGCCTCGCAGGCGTGGCGGCCGTACCGCTCCTCGGTAGCGGCCTCGAGGGTTGCGCCCCTGTCGGTACCCGGCAGGGTGGCGGGCGAACGGCCGCACGCGCGGCGGCGTTACCGGTCGAGAAGCTCACGGATCGCGTGAGCGTCATCACGGGCGCGCCCGGCAACGTCGTTGTGCTGACATCGAGCGACGGCGTCCTGCTCGTCGACAGCGGCTCCGCGGAGCTCGCTCCGAGCGTGCGCGCGAGTCTCGCCGGCGCGAAGGTGACGACGCTCATCGACACGCACTACCACGCCGAGCAAACGGGCGGGAATGCGCTGTTCGGTGCGGCTGGCGCAACCATTCACGCGCACGAGATCACGCGCGAGTGGCTCGCGACGGACTATTACGTGCCGGCCAAGGATGCCTGGGTGAAGGCGCTTCCGAAGATCGCCCAGCCCACGGTGACGTTTCGGCAGAATGCCGACATCAAGGCGGGTGCGGAAAACATCGAGTGCGGCTATTTGCTCGAGGCGCATACGCGCGGGGACATTTACGTGTTCTTCCGCGACTCGAACGTGCTCGCCGTCGGCTGTGTCTCCTCCCCCGTGCGCGATCCGGCGCTCGACTGGTACGCGGGCGGCTGGATCGGCGGGCGGGCGGATGCGCTGGACGAGTTGGTGAAGCTCGCCAACGATCAGACGAAAATCGTGCCCGCCTACGGCCCGGTACTGACGCGCGCTCAGCTCTCGTCTGAGCGCGATATGATGAAGTACCTCTACGATCGGACGACGACGCTCACCGACCACGGACGCAGCGCGAAGGATATGCTCGATGAGGGTGTCATGAAGGAGGTGGCGCAGAAGTTCGGCCGCACCTTCCAGGACCCGTCGAAGTTCCTCTACGACGTGAGCAAGGGAAACTGGGCCCACTACACGAATTTTGGAGGCAACATTGTTTAAGTTGAACCTCCGTGCCGCGGGTCTCGCGGCCGTCATCGGCGTGCTGTCGCTCGGTGCGGCAGCATCGTCATTTGCGCAATCCGGACCGCAGTCGCTCGTCGACTTGGTGCGATCGGGCCAGCGCGAGGCCGTGCTCGCGGCGATCACCTCGCCTGCGGTCGACGTCAACGTGCCGGCGCCCGACGGCTCCACGGCGCTCATGTGGGCGACCTACAAGGTCGACCATGAGATGGTGCGGGCCCTGCTCAAACGCGGCGCGAAGGTCAACGTAATGAATCGCTTCGGCGACTCAGCGCTCGCCGAGGCCGTCAAGCTGGGCGACGTGGAGCTCGTGCGCATGCTGCTCGATGCGGGTGCGGATCCCGACTCCCCGAACCAGGACGGACAAACTGCGCTCATGCTCGCCTCCACCATCGGCTCGATGCCCATCGCGGAGCTGCTGATCAAGCGGGGCGCGCACGTGAACGCCGTGGAGACATTCCGAGGCCAGACGGCGCTCATGTGGGCGGCGGCAGAATCGCACCCGGACATCGTCAACCTGCTGATCAAACACGGCGCCGGCGCACAGGTCAACCTCCGCGCGAAGTTCGACGATTGGCCGCGCGAGATGACGTCCGAGCCGCGCGCCCAGTTCCGCCACGGCGGCGGTCTCACGGCGCTGCTCTATGCGACGCGCTCCGGCTGCACGCGTTGCGCGATCTCGATCGTCAAAGCAGGCGCCGACGTGAACGAGCCGAACCCGGACGGCATCACTCCGCTCATCAACGCGATCGACAACCGCGCCTACGACATCGCGATGTTCCTGCTCGACAAGGGTGCGAATCCCGGCGCATGGGACATGTATGGCCGCACTCCTCTCTATGTTGCCGTAGACATGCACTCCTACAGCGGCCGGAGCGGCTTCGGCAGCGGCAATTTCGCCGGTTTCGGCGAGCCCCTGCCCACGCGCCCGCCCACCAAGGCCACGGCGATGGACCTCGTCAATCGGCTGCTCAAGATGGGCGTCGATGTGAACCATCAGCTGACCCGCATGCGGCCCAATGGCAACGGCAGGGGACGGTTTGCCGACTACATGATGCGCGGCGGCACGACGCCTCTCATGATCGCGACGCTGAGCTATGACGATGAGATGATCCAGGTGCTGCTCAAGCACGGCGCCGCGGTGGATGTCCCGAACGTTTTCCGGATCACCCCGCTGATGGCCGCCGCCGGCATGAGCGGCTCGAGCCGCGGCGGCGTAGGCAGTGCCATCGCCCCGAGCCGCGGACCGCGCCAGCCGGAAGATGTTCAGGCTCGCATCATGAAGACCATCGACCTGCTGGTTGCGGCAGGCGCGAACGTCAACGCGCGCGTCACGAACAGCCACACCCACACCGCCAAGCTCGTCGCCTACGTGACGGGTCGCGATCACGAGGGCCAGACGGCGCTCTTCGCGGCGGCCGAGGAAGGCTGGGACAAGGTCGTCAAGCAGCTGCTCGCGCGCGGCGCAGACCCGATGTTCCGCGACGACGAGAACAAGACCGCGCTCGACTACGCGCGCCATCCGCCGCGCGTGTTTCGTGGACCGCAGGCAGCTCGGGGCGGGAGCCCCCAGGAGAAGGCGAGCCGCGCTGCGACCGTGGCGCTTCTCGAGGCTGCGATGCCCAAGGCCCCCGGCAGCAGAGAGACGGCTTCGCTGAGGTAGCGTCCCACGCCGGCCTCCTGGGTCGGCGGTGCCAAGGCCCGGGCCGGGGTCCTCAGTCGTGGGCGCCGCGCGCGCAGTGCGCGCCGGCGGGCCGCGCGGTCAGTCGAGTCGCAGCACGCGCACTACTGCGGACCCAGGCGGCCACTTCGCAACATAAGCATCGAACGCGCAGCAGGCGCATAGGTCCTACGCGTAGCGCTCCGCGAGAGCGGCGATGTCCACCTCGTCGGTGAGCCAAACACCCTGGGCGTCCACGCGTACAGGCAATCCGATCAAAGAGCGGCCGAGGCACGGCCCGTAAATGCACAAGCCGGTGTCCTTCTCGAAACGCGCCCCATGCATGCTGCATTCGATGAACGCGCGATCGTGAGTCAGGAACTCATCGGGCAGGTAGTTGAGCGGATACGACAAGTGTGCGCAGCGATTCACATAGGCGCGTACGACGTCGTCGGCGCGCACGACGAAGCCGCGCAGCGGCCAGTCGCCCTCGCCTAGTCGAAACTCGCGGCAGCCGCCGGGCGGCAGCTCATCGAGCCGACACAGAAGTCGCGCGAGATCGGACATGCACAAGGCCCCTCGAAGGCACTGGCGCTGATGCGAGTGCCGGCAAAACCGCCGAATCAGCGAATGTCTACTTCGCCTCCCCGGTGAAGGTGCGCAACGCCGGGTTGGTGTGATCGGGCATTGCGAGGGCCTTCTGCACGCCGGGCCGCGCCTTGATGCGCTCCACCCACGCGAGCATCTGCGGGCACCTCTCTGCCGTCCCGATCTCCGGAAACATCCGCTGCAAGTAAAACCCGAGATGCGAGAAAAAATTAACATCCGCCAGGGTATACATGCTGCCCGCGAGGTAAGGCGTCTTGCGGAGTTGCTCCTCGACCTTGCCCACGGCCACCTCGACCTTGCGAGTGGCGTTGACGAGGTCCGCCTCCGAGAACCCCGAGCGTGCCGTCTTCCACTTCTCCCTCTGCTCGTGCAGCGGAATGCGCTCCATCAGCTTATCGAACTCACCCTTCTCGATCCCGCGAGCGAGCACGCCGACGAAACGATGCCAGCCCCACATCGAGACGTAGTTCATCACGTGCTCATCTATGAATTTGTTCCAGAAGCGCATCCGCGCCTTGCCGACCGGATCGGCGGGCCGCAGCGGCGGGGCATCCGGGAAGGCGTCCTCCAGGTACTCGTTGATCACCGTGGACTGCGTGATGATGGTCCCGTCGTGATCCAGCACCGGAACCTGGCCCTCCGGATTGATCGCTACGAACCACGGCTCGTGCTGCTCGAACTTGTGCAGGTCGACGTAACAGCTCTCGAAGAGGAGCGCCTTCTCCATGAGGGGGACCAGGCACTTCAGCGAATTCGCGCCCGGCTCTGCGTGGTAAAGCTTCAGGCTCATGTGCACTTCCCGCTTCAATGATTTGCACCGGGCGGTACGTTAACATAGCGCCCCGTGAGTGACTGGTCCCCGACAACGTATTTGAAATTCGAGAACGAGCGCACGCGCCCGGCGCTCGACCTTCTCGCACGTGTCCGATCCGAGCGCGTGCGCAAGGCTGTGGACGTGGGCTGCGGGCCCGGCAACTCGACCGAGCTGCTGGCGAACCGCTTCCCCGAAGCGCAGATCGTCGGGCTCGACAATTCCCCGGCGATGCTCGAGGCCGCGCGCCGGCGGCTGCCGAACGTGCAGTTCGAGCTCATCGATGCCGCGATGTGGACGCCGGAGCCCGACGTGAAGCTGGTATTCGCGAATGCGACCCTGCATTGGATTCCCCGCCATCTCGAGCAGCTGACGCGACTCTTCTCAGCGATGTCGGCAGGTGCAACCCTCGCCGTGCAGATGCCCGACAACACGGAAGAGCCGACGCATCGGTCGATGCGCGACGTGGCGCTCGCGCGTCCGTGGAGCGCGCCCCTCACCGAGGCCGTGCGCGAGGCCCTACCGCCTGCGCGTGCGTATTACGAGGCGTTGGGGCCCGCGACTCAGCGTTTGGACATCTGGCGCACGACGTATCATCACGTATTGCCGAGTCCCGCTGCCATTGTCGAGTTCGTCCGTGCGACGGGATTGCGACGTTTCCTCGATCCCCTTCGGGAGTCGGAGCGCGCCGAGTTCCTCGCCCTCTACACCGACCGAATCGCTGCGGCTTATCCGCAGCTCGCGGACGGCAAAGTGATGCTGGCGTTTCCGCGCCTGTTTCTCGTTGCTGAGCGAGCTTAAGCGGACATGACCACCGGTTGCGCCATCTCCACGTAGCGGCATAGCGCGTTAGCCAACTGCATCTGCCGCGGCGTCCGGCACTCCGGCTCGAACAAACGCGGGCTCGCCACCAGCACGCACGCACATTGCGCGCGCGAAGTCGCGACATTGAGTCGGTTGAGGCTGTACAGAAATTCCATCCCGCGCGGCGCATCCTCCGGCGTCGATGTCGTCATGGAATAGATCACCACCGGCGCCTGCTGTCCCTGAAACTTGTCTACCGTACCGACCCGCACGCCTGCGCCTTGCAATCGCTCCGACAGCAACGCCACCTGGGCGTTGTACGGCGCCACGATCAACACATCCGCCCCGGTGAGCCCCGTCACGCATCCCATTCGATCCGTCCACCGGCCCCCACTTGCGAGCAGCCGAGCGATGAAGTGGTCGATCGCCTCCACCTCTTCCAAACTCGAGCTCTGATTGCCTTCATGCACGACGGGCAGCACCCACAGTCCGCTGCCGGCGATCGGCGTCGTTCCGGTGAGCACCTGATCCTCGAGGCCGGGGAGTGAGGCGAGCCGGCCTTCATAGAACACTTCGGACGTGAACTCACAGATGCTGGGCGGCAGGCGCCACGTCTCGGGCAGAAAGATGCCGCGGCCGGCGGGCAGGGTCTGATGACCCTGCAGCAGGTGCTCCAGGGCGGACACTGCGGTGCCATCCGGATGGGACCCCTGCTGCGGCTGCTCGAGCTGTTGCGGATCGCCGAGCAGTACCATCGACCGCGCGGCCTGGGAGGTCGCGAGGACATCCGCCAGGCACATTTGACCGGCCTCGTCGACGAACAGCACGTCCACCGCGTCCTTCATGTCGGGGCGCGCCCAGAGCCACGCCGTTCCGCCCACGACTTGCGCGCCCGACCCCAAGGCATCGAGAACGGCAGCGTTGCTCGTGACCTCCTCGAGACCCGCAGGCAGCGTTTCGCTCAAATCGCCCACCTTCTGCACGCACTCGATGACCATTCCCTGCTCGCGTGCCGCCTTCAGGACGCCGTCGAGAAGATTCCGAATCACCTTGTGGCTCACGGCCGTGACGCCGATCTTGCGGCCCTCGCCGACGAGCTCGCAGATCATCTGCGCTCCCGTGAAGGTCTTTCCCGCACCCGGCGGACCTTGGATGGGCAGCACCGTGTATTCGAGCCGCGAGGCGATGCGTACGGCGAACTCGACGGCGGTTTCGCCCTCGCCCTGCGCGAGGCTCCCCATCGACAGCCGTGGCGCCCGGGCAAGAAGCAGTTCCCTCGCGGCGCGGTACTCCACGCCGGCGTCGCTGCACTCGATTCCGCGTGCGATCACCTCATCCGCGATCCTGAGAAGTGCATCGGCGAGCACGTCTTTGTTCACCATCGAGAAAGCGAACGCTGCGGTCGGGTGCGTCTCAACGTGCCTGCCGGCCTTGCGGATATCGATGGTCCGGCCCGCTCGGTCGATCTCCTCGACGGTGCCGAACTTCGTGCCGTTCTCACCGTCCTGAACGTGAAGCTCGTCGCCCTCGCGCACGTCGACATCCTGAAGCGGATAGTGGTATCGGTCGACGGGGCTCCTCGACGTGCCACCCACGCGAGCCTCGAACGCGAGCCCCGCGATCGCGGCTCGCTCATCCAGGAGCTCCTCGGCCGGTAAATCTTTCAGGCGAAAGAACTCCCACCAGGGCGCCTTGTTCTCGCGGCGGTGATACTCGAGAACATGCGCAAGGAGCCAGCGCGCGTGTTGTGCCTCGGAACGCTCCGAGCGCTCGACGGGAACGTCCGCCGTGAGCGCTCGTACGCGCTCGCGAACCGCCTGGGCGCGCGCATCGAGCCTTTCCGGCGCTGAACCATCCTTGGCCTCGGGACGCGGAATGCTCACTCCGTCCGCAATCGCGGCAGCCCGCAGCTCTTCCAGCCAGCGCCTCAGCCGCAGTGCGGAGTAACAATCATCCCGGTTGTACCCCTCGACCGCGGCACGCAGCGCCGCATCCGCGACCTGCGGCTGCCGCATCTCGAGCGCCCGCTCCACCACGCGCAAACCCGTCCGCGCCTGCTCCAACGGCACGCTGCGCTGGAATCCGTAGAACACTTCGAGATCTTTGATCGAATAGTGCTCCACACTCGCCCGAATGGCGTGACGTACCACCGCGTACAGATCGACGAAGCGCTCCGCGCGCAACATTCGGTCGATGGCGGCTTCGCGCGCCGCATAGCGCCCCATGAGGCGCTTGAGCGCGCCCGGCTCATACGGGGCGTAGTGATAAACATGCATTCCCGGCCATCGAGCCCACATCCGCTCGATCTCATCGACGACGGCTTCGAACGCGGCCCGCTCCTCCGTCGCCGACCATGCCCACCGCGACAGCGCCCGTGTCGCGCCCTCAAGCTCGACGACCACGAGACCGAACAAGTACTCCCGCCCGCCTTCCGAGGCGAAGGGGTCCCCCTCGATATCGAGGAACACATCGCCAGCGGAGGGCTCGGGCAGCCGCATCAGCCCGCGCCCTGCTTCGATGGCCAAAAGCTCGTGAACCGGCTTGCCGTCCACGCGCCCTTCGAGCTGCACGCGTGCCTGATGGTGCGCCCGGACGTACGTCTCGATCGCACCCCGGCGAGGTTTGAAAGACAAAGGCACGGCAACCGTGGCGAGCCTCGTCAGCGTCGTGATCTCGGCCCTCTGCAATTCACGCCGCTGCAACCGCGACACGCCGGCAACGAGGGACAAATGATCATCGGCGCGTCGCCGGCGGTCGCAATCGCGCCACCAGGCGCACACCTCGCAATGCTCCACGGGCTCCGGATAGTTCGCGCTCTGGATCTCCCGAGGGGTAGCGGTCAGCGTACGGTGGAGCTGCGCTTGAATGAGCCGAAAATACGCCGCGTAGTCGTGCAGTCGGAAGCTCTGCACGGGAGTTGCAGGATCCGGCGTGACGACGTGAAATCGCTCGGGTGTCCGAGCTTGGATCTCGCCCAGCAGCTGGCAGTAGAGCAACAGCTGCAATACCGTTCCGGCACGGGTTTCGAGGGCGAGCTTCGTATCGATGACTTCGTACGACCATGCGCCGAGCGCACTCGGCGCATCGACCCGGCGAAGCACGTCGGGGCGTCCGAACCAATCACCGACTCGCAGCGACCCTTGCACGATGACGGGCACCCCGGCCCGCAACGCCTCGAGCGTCCGCTCTACCGATTGGAATCCTTCATCGCCCGAGAGATCGGCGACGGACAGGCCCTTGGCGCGCAGAGCCTCCGTGTACTGCTTCTCGTGCTCGAGGCCCCGCTCACGCAGGATGTCGAGCAGCGGATCGGCCCAGGCCGGCCGAGTCATCTGCCGCAATGCCACGGCCAGATCGAGACCGGTGCGATGGCGACACCCGAGAAAGCGGGAAACGTCCGACGCCGAAAGCTCGAGAGTCGAGTCGATGACTCTCACGACATTCTTCCCTGGCTGCGTTTTAGCGCGGCAGCATGCGCGTGTCGGCTGAGCGTCGGAATGGAATTCTCATGGTTGCATTCCTGGTAGATTAGGCGTGCCGCTGGACACGAGAAGCACGAAGAAGCAATCCGCGTGTCGTATCCCTACTTGGGCGATTTTCTCCGTACCGGAGTCGGTGTCAACGTCCCGCTGCCGATTCCGATGTTCGGCATCTTCGTGGCGCTCGCCGTAGCGCTCGCTGCCCGCGTGTTCGCGCTGAACATTCGGCGCGCCGAAGCGTTCGCTCGACTGCCTGCCGGGTCAGATCGGGTCGTGAGTGACTTGACGGCAGTCACGCTTCTGGCCGGCATCATCGGCGCTCGACTCTTCGACCTCCTGGATCATCTTCCGCGGCTCGCATCCGACCCCGCCGCGCTCATATTCTCGCGCAGCGGGTTTTCCATCTACGGTGGTCTTCTCTTTGGAGCCGCAGCCGGCATCTGGCTCGTGCGGCGACGCGGCCTTCCCGTCATGGCAATGCTCGACAGCGTGGCGCCCGCTTTACTGCTCGGGTATGCAATCGGGCGTATCGGGTGCCAGGTCTCCGGAGACGGCGATTGGGGAATTGCCGCAGACCTGGCGCCGAAGCCCGGCTGGCTGCCAACGTGGCTTTGGGCGCAAACCTATCAGGGCAACATCTTGGGAGTGACGATATCCTCTCCGGGAGTTTATCCCACGCCCATCTACGAGTCGGTGGCTGCGTTGCTGATGTTTAGCTTACTGCAGCGATGGGCGAAGCGGCTTCGAGCGCTGGGAAGTATTTTCGCCATTTACCTCCTCTGCTCCGGCTTCGAGCGGCTGCTGATAGAGAAAATCCGCATCAATCCACGCCTGCATCTGTTCGGCTTTGCATTCACCCAAGCCGAGCTCATCTCGGTTTTTACGATACTCGGGGGCATCGGCATGCTGATGTTCGTGCTCCCGCACGAGCGCCGTTGGCTGCGATTGGGAATCCCTTTCGCCCTCGTCACTCTGCTGTCCGCATGCGTAGCCGTCTGACGGCATCATAAGGCGCCATGGGCCGCCGTACTCGTCCACGCGAGATCTAGCGCCCCTCGCGGGACGGCTCCACGTCCGTGTGCGTCACAGCCGGCATCCGCTCTCCGAGGTAGAGGAATCCGAGCATCACACCGACTGCGACGGCCGCGAGCACATAAAAATATGTGCCGATAGAGAGACCGAACAAGAATATGGCGCTGCCGACCGCGGAGCTCGCGACGCCACCGATACGAGACACCGCGGCCGCACAGCCGACGGCTGTCGCCCGAATCGCCGTTGGGTACGCGTTGGCCGCGACGGCATAAAGAAACACCTGTGTGCCGTTCAGACACATGCCGCAGATCGACACTGCCGCGAACGACCACGTGGAACTTTGAATTCCATGTCCTGGACCTATGACCGTACCCACGATCAGCATCGCCAGTACAGCGATAAGGGCCATGCTCGAGCCCACGAGACGAGAGCCGCACGAGGATATCAGCAAGGATCCACAAATCGCTCCGACGACTCCACCGACGTTGAAGAACACCGCGCTGCGAAGAGCAGACACCAGTGATTCGCCGCTCGCTGCTACGATTGTCGGGAGCCAGTTGACAAAGCCGTAGAGTGCGAGCGTATTGAGCGAAAATGTCGCCCACAGAACGAGCGTCTTCGCAAGATACGGCGCTCGAAGGAGCGTGACCAGTTCGTTGCGACTCTTCGCGCGCGGGCCCGCTACCGTAAATACTTCCTGTCCGCTGTAGAGCGTGCTTCCCTTCAAACGATTGAGAAGTTCTGCCAGAGTCGACCGCCGCTCGGGTCTGCTCGCGAGAAAGAGGGGCGATTCGGGCACCTTGAAGAGCGTGACGAATAGGCAAAGCAGCGGGATCGCCGCGCCCGCCGCGAAAACGGAGCGCCACCCGTACGCCGGTACGATGTGCTCAGCAATCATCCCGCCGATCATTCCGCCTGCCGGTACGGCGACAATGACCGTTGCCACTCCAAGCGTCCTCCAGCGCTTGGGCATCCATTCGGCTACCAGAGCGGTCGCAAGCGGCGCCGCACCGCCGAGCGCAATGCCGGTAACGAACCGAAAAATCATGAGCTGAAGCAATGTCGCAGACAGGCTACTGCCAAGGGATCCGAACGCCATGAGCGCGAAGCAGAACGCGAAGGACCGCTTCCGGCCGATCCGGTCACCTATCCAGCCCAACAGTACTGACCCAACCGCCATGCCCACGATGCTGGCAGCCAATACCGGGCCGAGAAGTTCGCGTCGGATTGCCCATTCGGTGGCAACGGCCGGTGCAGCAAAGGACATCGACTGAAGGTCGAAACCGTCGGTGGTCATGCATAGGATGCCGATGACAATCACCCAAAAAGGAATCGCACCGAAAGCGGCGCCGTCGATGACATCCGAAACATCAACTTGTTTCAAAGAGTTCATCGTTCGAACGAATCCGGCGAGCGTCCGGTAAGTTGCCGCCGCCCGGTGAGCAGTAGGCGACGCCGCCGCGGGACACGACTGCCCACGTTGCGATATTCTTGTCGCCGTAACACACAGGGGCACCGGCCGTGTGCGCCGATGCTTGGTGATCGCACCATGGATACGATACTCAACATCAATGCGTTCATCCGTGTCGCGCGCCTGGGGAGCTTCTCGGCGGCGGCGAGAGAGCTCAAGGCCGTACCTTCGGTGGTCACCAAGCGAGTTTCGCAGCTCGAGAAGGAGCTCGGCGTGAAGTTGATCAGCCGCTCGACGAGAGGTCTGGCGTTAACAGCGGACGGAGAACGACATCTTCCTCGATTCGTGCGGCTCATGGCGGAGCATGATGAGATTTTCCATGCCTCCCAGAAGAAAGGCGATGGAGTGGAGGGGTTGCTCCGAATCCAAGTTCCACCGACCGTAACGTCCATGTTTCTCGGGAAACTTCTCACGCAGTTCCAGATGAAACACCCTCGGGTCGATATGGACATCGTCCTGATGGAACGTTCAGTCAACCCGCTCGAGGAAGGCTTTGACTTGGCGATAGGGGCTTGGCCGATATCGTATCCGAACGTCATCGATGTCCCCCTGTGTCCTTACGAGCTCATCACCGTCTGCTCACCGTCATATCTCGCCGGCCGCGAACCGCCACAGCATCCGACCGATCTCGTGGATCATCAGTGCCTGACGACCATTCTCTTTCGCACTACTTGGGGTTTTACCCACTCACGAGGCTCCGTGAATGTGGAAGTGCACTCTCGCATGCAATCCAGTGACAGCCGAATGGTTTCGGACGCCGCCCGTGCCGGCATGGGCATAGCCATCCTTCCAAAATTTCTAATAGAGGACGATCTCCAGGCCGGAACGCTCGTGCCGCTGCTCAAAGATTTTCCGGTCACGAGCTACTGGGTGAAAATATGGGTGCCGAGAATGAAGATTAATCGGCCGGCCGTGCGCGAGCTCACCAAATACTTGAAAGCCAGTATGCAACCCGAGCCGCTTTGGCATGGATAACGTCCGAAGCTCGATGTGTTATTTCCCGGCCGATTGCGCCGCTGGGGCGACGCGCCGCAAGAACCTCCATTTTCCGCCCTCCCGCACAAGTGAATCCTCGTATACACCGGCCAGGGTCGGAACGGGCGCGCCGTTCACCACCCTGAAGAAGGTCCATTTCGAGGACGCTGCCGCTTCATCTCCGTGGACATCTACGTTGAAGTTTGTCATCAGGTGAAATGTCGACGGGACGGGACTTCCGGGGGAGCGTTTGAAGGCCTTCTCCATGGCCGCCTGAATGGCTGCCGGGCCGGTGAACGTTCCGATGCTCCCACTCCAGCTGCCGTGTGTAGCGAATAGGCTCGCATAGGCCGCGAAATCGCGCTTGTCCAGGTCATGACCGTATGCGACCAAAAGCTCTTCGATTGCCGCTCGATCCTCGAGTCTCTGTACTCGATTCGCTAGCGCTGCATTGCTCGAGTCCGCGGCCCGAGCAATCGCAAAACCGAGAGATGCCACGGCGAGCGCGCCGAGAACGAGCCCAACCGCAAAGGTATGGGCAGTCGAGAGATTTTTCATTTTCGCCCCTTTGCACGTATCGTAATGGATGGGTGGGCGAGCGCCCGGACGTTCAGGTCACGCCGCGTTTAGCGCGTCCCGCAGATTCAATTTTAATGCCCGCATCTTGCTCTAGCACCCGCACGAGCTCACTCACGCTTCTGCCCTTGGGAATCTTTCCCTGCACGTCGTGCCAAAGCCCCGCGGCCGCGGTAGACAAATTCAACTTGATCTGCAGGTCTTTCGCGATTCGCAGCGCGATGCTGACGTCCTTGACCATCAGGTCGAGCTTGAATGGGTCATCGAATCTTCGGCTTATGATCCGCTGCTCGATGTGATTCTGCGTGATCCACGACATCCCTGTGGATTCATTCAGCACCGCGTTCATCACGGCGGGATCCAGCCCGTAGCCGGTGCCGAGAATCAACCCCTCTGCGGTCGCCATGAACGTGATCGCGGTGATGAGGTTGTTGATGGATTTCATGACATGACCGCTACCGGTAGGACCTAGATGAAACGCCTTTCGGCCGAGTACATCGAGTAGCGGTGAGACACGCTTTACCGAATCAGGGTCCCCTCCGAGCATAAAGACGAGTTCTGCAGCCATGGCGCCTGCTTCGGCGCCCGACACAGGTGCGTCCACCATTGCGACACCGATCCGCTCGAGAGCTGTGGCAATCTCCTGGGTATACCAAGGCTCCGAGGAGGACGTGTCGAGTAGCAAGCTTCCGCGCCCGAATCCCTCGAGCAGACCACCATCCCGAAATACCACGTCCCGGACTTCACGGCCGGACGGCAACATCGTGATCACGATGTCCGATGCCGCCGCGACCTCCTTCGGGCTACCGACTACCGATATACCAGGGCGGGCGGTTTTGAGACGATTGAGGGGTGTGCTGTTGATGTCGTAGACCGTGAGGCTGTAGCCAGCCGCGGCCAGGTGCTCCGCCATGGGCAAGCCCATAACGCCCAGACCCAAGAACCCGACTCGCGGTTCCATCGATTTCGTACTTGTCCCTGTAGCCATCAGAGTCCGCGTTTGGGCCCCGGGACGATACCGACCGTTCGCAATTGAATCGCGTAAACGACGTCGCAGGCGGCAATGAAGAGCGTGCGCCCGTCGGACCCGCCGAATGCATCGTTAGTGGCGCAAATTTGCTTCTTGGGCTCTCCCCCGTAGATCGGGAGTCTCAGGAAGCCCAGCAATTTCCCCTTGGCGGTGGTGATTCGGATGACACCCGGCCCCGCCCCGCCTGTCGAGAAGATGTCGCCTTGGCGATCGACTTTCATCCCATCGCCGATGCCATCGCCTTCGGCGAACAAAGTGCCGCTCCCCAAAGTGTCGTCGGCTCGCACCTCGTAGCGCTTGAGCTTTCTGCCGGCCGTCAGATACAGATAGTGTTCGTCAGCGGAAAGCGCGATGCCGTTCGGGATGCCGCCCAAGGATTTATAGTCCAGAACCATCTTGGTCCGACCGTCCTTTACGACCCAGACGGCGTTCGGAAGCTCCTTCCGCGGACTCTTGCCCGCATCACGCAGGCCGAAGTCATTGTCGGTAATGTAGATGGCACCGTCTGACTTGATCGCGATATCGTTCGGACCGCTGAAGTGTTTGCCGTTCGCTCCGTTCGAAACGATCGTCCGGGTTCCATCCTTCTCCAGGCGCATCACGGCCAGGTCGTTATCGGCACACCAGACGAGTCGACCCTCGGCATCAATGCTGGCACACGATGGACCGACGAGTAACACGTGCGAGCGGCCGCTGCGGGTCTGTGTACCCACGTGCTCCACGTCGTGGCCGGTATATCCCGCGTAATCGAGAAATACAGAGACTTTCCGATCGGGCGTAATCTTGTAAATGACGTTATCGAGCAGACCGCTGATCAAGAGGTAGCCCGAGCTGCCGTCACGCACCCACACGGGCCCTTCGTTCAGGCCGAACCCGCTCGCGAGCTGTTCGAGCTTCGCGTCTGGCGCAATGATTTTATCGAGCGCCGGATCGACCCGCTCGATTCGAAACGGCTGGGGAACGGGCGGCGGACCGTCACCGCGCATCTGTGGCCCGGGAAGCGGCGGAACCGTGACTGTCGAGCCCGCCGTCTCCTGCGCAATCGCGGATCGTGTCAGCGTCGCCAATGCGACGCCCGACAGACCTAAGCACGCCCAAATGGCGGCCCGCAAGATGGTTCTCACGCTGCACCCCCTGATTGATTTGCTGTGCGTTCCTACTTGCGGCTCGTGTTGGGCATTGCCATGAGCTTTGCCTGCTCAGCCGCCGTGTCCGGCCACGGGTGTCCGGGCCAAACGTGAAAACGCGACTTGAACTTCCAACCGTGGGCCGTCTTCACGTAAACGTCCTCATATCCGCCCTGCCATTCGATGCTTCCCGGCGCATCAGCCGTCGGATCGGTCACGGCGAGCAGGGTCGATTTCCCAATCGCACCGCCCGGTGCAGGACTGATCATCTGGCTCGTCACAATGTGGTGGACGCGCGGACGGCCGGGTACGGGCTTGCGAGCCTTACAACCACCCTTGCCCCCACCGTCGGCCTCCGCCAGCTGCTCGCGTCCGCGGTACCAGATCTTCCCGGCGCTCCCCCATTCGGATGAGACGCCGAAAATCCCGTCACGCGTGTACTGGTCCGCGTAGTCGTATCCGCTATTCGTGCACTTGTCGATCATGTAAGGGTAGCCCGCCGTGAGCTGCTCTATCGCGATGTAGTCCGCAGAGGACAGTCTCGACGGTTCTTCAACGTGGCCGAGTGCCGGAATGAGAACCCCGGTCATCGCAGCCAAAAGCGCCAGTTGATGCCGCATATCAACGCTCCTATCTACAGAGATCCGCGTCAGAACTGACGCGTTAGCGTGAAGAGGTATTCTCTTGGCGGTGCAACCACACCGGCCACCGCCACAGTGGAGCCCGTAAACAGCTCATAGAGGTAGTATTTGTTGCTGCAATTTCGACACGTAAATTGTGCGGTCCAATTGGAGTCGGCCGGCTTATAAGTCAGCGCTGCGTTATAGACCGAGTATCCGCCGATTATATAGAGAGGCAAGGGGGCTCGGAGAGATGATGCCGGATCGAAAGTCGACTTGCTCTGATAGACCCAATCCGCTCGTGGCGTCAATTCCCCCCCGAGTACATGCAGGGTGTACTGAACTCCTGCTGTCGTGTTGACCTCCGGCTGAGGCAAGTTGCCGGGCGCGATGTAGCCCGGCTGGCCTTTCGTTTTCACACCGTCGATGAAGTGGTTGTAACCACCCGACCAATTGATGAGCAAGTCATCGATGGGTTCGGCGGTCAAATCGAACTCCACGCCGCGGATGGTCGCCGGCTTTGCAACGGTGATATACCAGGGGAGCGAGCCTCCCGAAGGACAATCCGTCGCAACCGGAACCGGCGTCGGCGGCGGTGCCTGAGCGAGACACTGATATTCGATCTGCGTGACGCGCCGCTTATTGTAATCGCTATAAAATCCATCCAGGTTCAGACGCAACCGATGCCCGAAGAACTCGCTCTTCACTCCGACCTCGTAAGAGGTCAGCTCTTCCGCCGGGACACCCTGCAGCTGGTAAATCGAATTGACGATCGTCGTGATCCCGGGCGGGCGGTAGCCGGTAGCCTCGGTGGTGTAGAGCATCACGTCCGGCGTCAATTTGTAGTCGATCGAGGCCAGCCAATCGAAGCGAGAGCCCTGTTCAGTGAAGGGAATCACGCCCGCCAGCAATCCCTGGTGATTCAGCGAGGCCGTGCTCGAATTCGACGAATAACGGATTCCAGCGGCGACATCCAATTTATCCGTCACATGGAAGGCACCGTGCATGAAGCCCGATTGGGAGTCGTTCTTGTAAAAGTCGTTCTCTTCGAAGTTCTCGATGACGAAGTCGATCGCGCCGCTCAGATGATCCGTGGACTGCAAAGCGAATGCTCCCGCGACCCAATCGAGCTTCCCGCCGAACAAGCGCCCTGTCGCGCGAAACTCGTACGTCTGCTGTCGGACTCGGAAAAACACCTGGCCCTGGACATAACCGAGGGGTGACACGTCACCGGCCTGATGTAGAAAGCCGCCGTAATCGCTGTAGCCGTATATCGCTTTGAGGTCCAGGTCGTCCGACCACCGATAGTCGGCGTTCATGAATCCGTCGTACGAGTCTTGTCCCTGCGCGTTCTTGAAGCAGATGCCGGAAAGCGGCCGGCAAAACGTCGCGTAGCTCGAGTAAGGTCGCCCCGCGGGCGGAAGGAAGCGATTGTCGTATACGATCCCGTACTGAGCGAATAGCTGAGCGCTGTACACTGAATCGAAGCCATCATTCGGCGATGGGTTCGTATGAACCAGTACCTCTGCCGGCGCCTCGTCATCCTCGACGGTACGCCCGATCGACCAATCGAGCGTCAACTTATCGGTGACCAGGTATTTGAACCTCATTTTGACGCCGCCGAGATTCGTGCCGCCGAACGTCCCTACCTTGCAGCCGCGCTGGAATGCGCTGTTGTCCGCCGTCGGGAAATTGGCGGCTAGCTGCGGCGTTCCCTGGGCACCCATTTGGCAGGTGAAGTCCAGCTGGTCGACGTAGCCGCCCTGCCTGCGATTGACTCCCGACACCCGCATGAACAGCTTGTCCGGAATGAGCGACGCGTCGTAAGCGCCCGTAACCTGCACCTCGTCGTAGCTGCCGTAAGCCGCCGAGACGAAACCGGAATTGTCGCCGCGTGCATCCTTGGTGTAGATGTTGATCGATCCCGCAATACTCGAATTGCCCGATAGAGTCCCCTGCGGGCCGCGGTTGACCTCGACCCTGTCGATATCCGTCAAGTCCACGGCGGAACCGACCATGGTGCTGTGATAGATGTCGTCGATGTAAATGCCGACGGCCGGAAAGGCCTCAAAGCTGTAGTCCCCCGCGGTGACTCCTCGCATTGAAATCGTCGGGGTCGGGCCTTCCTCCGCATCGCCCGGATGCGTAAACAGATTCGGCACGACGGCCCCGAGATCCGACGTGTTGAGCACCGCCCGCTCCTGCAGCTGCGGCCCGCTTATCGCCGTGATGGCGAGCGGCGTGGTCTGTAGGTTTTCCGTTCTGTACCGCGCCGTCACCGTAACGGTCTGCAGCTCGCCGGATTGCGCCTGATCTGCTGCTGCGGCAGCAGGGGCTGCGGCAGGCGCTGCGGCAGGTGCGTCTGCACCGTTTGCGCTCTGTGCCATCGCGATCGGAGATTCAGAGATCACCAATCCGAGCGCGACAAGTATTGCCCACCGCAATGAGCAGCGAGCGCGCGACGAATATATCTGCAAAGCGAATGCAAAATTCATAACGTTCCCCCAATCGAACGCCCGCTACGTCGCTCATGCGCAATGCAGCGGCAAAACCAGAAATGCTTCTGCGACGCGTCTCCGCGCCGTTCGCAGTAAACTGTGTCGAACATAACGCGCGCGGCGCACGACTTGAACACGCGCGACCGCGCGATCAGCTTTCGCAAACTAGAAAGCGCAGCTCGAGCTCCGGATCGACTTACTTGCCGCTCGATGTCGGATTCGGAATGGCATGTAACGCCACGCGGTGAAGGAACTTCCATTTCCCATCTTCTCGAACAAGTTCATCGTCGTAATAGCCGGAAAGCGATGGAACCAGCTTGTTGTCTTCAGAGCGTACAAAGAAAGTCCATTTCGAGGTCGCCGTGGCGTGATCGCCGTGGACCTGAATGGAGAAATTCGTATCCAGGTGAAAGCTGCGGATGTGCTGCGGATCGTAGGGTCGCGCTCTGCCGCCAATCGCCTTTTTCATCAGGGCGAGAATCCCTGCGGGGCTTTTGGCCCATCCGATACCTCCCGGACATTGGTGGAGCGGCGGAACACAGTCGGTCCATGTACCGTCCCTGGCAAAGAGATTGGAATAGGCGATGAAATTGCCCGTGTCGAGATCGTGGCCGTATTCAACGAGCAAGTCGCCGATCTCCTGCTGGGCTTCGACCTTCTGGAGTCGGGCTTCGAGCGAAGATTGAGCATGTACGGGGAATGCACAAATCGCGCATGCCGCAAGCGCGGCCGCCGCGCCCAGCGGCGTACCGGTCCGTTTCAGTGAAGCGTCGAATCGCATGGCCGCACTCCTTCTGGTGTAAGCGTGTCAAGTGCAGGCTGCGGAGAGAGCCGCCCCATTTCCAGCTCCGCTGCCGCCGAACATAGCGTCCGCTCAGGGCCAGCTGAAGACACCGGACCGCGCGAGCAGCTTTCTTGAAACGGAAACGGCTCACAAGAGGTGAACGCTGTGCACCTTCACGGCACCGGTATAGAATCGCGCTGAGACCCTTGTCCGTGCAATGAGTCGCTTGGTTCGGATTTACTCTTTTAGGAAGTGCCGATGAGCAAGAATGCCAAGACCCTGCAGGACGTGATCGACGGCGGCAATATCGTCGACACGTTGCGAAACGCGCAGAATCCCGCCTATATCGTGCCTGTCGTTCCGGCCGAATATTCGAATTGGCGCCTCGAGCAGCGGGCGTGGCGTGAGTCGGCCGTGCTCTTCGACCAATCGCATCACATGGACAATGTGATCCTTCGCGGCTCCAGCGCTTTGCAGCTGATCGGCGATACCGCAATAAACAGTGTCGCCGACTTCGCCGTCAATACTGCAAAACAGTACGTGCCTACCTCTGCAGAGGGGTTCGTCATCGGCGATGGCATCCTGTTTCGCGAAAGTCAGGATGAGTTCCTGTTCGTCGGCCGTCCGCCGGCTGGGAATTGGCTGCGATATCACGCAGCCCAGGGTAAGTATTCGAATGTGGAGGTGGAAACGGATCGGCGATCGCCCATGAACCCGATGGGCAGGCCTGTGCACCGGAAGTACTGGCGTTTTCAGATTCAGGGGCCCAACGCATGGGCCATCATTGAAAAGCTCAATGGCGGCCCTATGGAGCGGGTGAAGTTTTTCCGGATGGGTCATATCAATATAGCGAATGAACGCGTCCGGACGTTGAGGCACGGTATGTCCGGAGCACCGGGTCTTGAGATTTGGGGCGACTACGGGACTTACACTAAAGTTCGAGAAGCAATCCTTGCAGCGGGTGAGGAGTTTGGAATTCGACCCTGCGGCGGCCGCGCATATCCTACGAACACGCTGGAGTCGGGTTGGATACCGGACCCACTCCCTGCGATTTACACGGGAGAGGCACTGCGCAAGTACCGCGAGTGGCTCCCCGCCGATAGCATTGAGGCGATGGGCGCCATCTCGGGCAGCTTTGTCTCCGAGCGGATCGAGGATTACTACCTGAATCCGTGGGCGCTAGGGTACGGCGGGTTCATCAAGTTCGACCACGACTTCATCGGACGCGCGGCGCTCGAAAAGGTCGATGCCGAGACGCAGCGCAAGAAGGTCACATTTGCCTGGAATACTGCGGATTTGTCGGCGATTTTCGCCTCGATGCTCGAGACGAAAGACGTAGGGTACAAGTACTTCGATCTCCCACTCGCCAACTACGGCTACTTCAACTTCGACTCGGTAGTCGATCGCGACGGGGCAAACATCGGGCTCTCAATGTGGACCGGATATAGCGAAAACGAGCGCACGGCCCTGTCGCTCGGAACCGTCGATCCCGAAATCGAGATGGGAAGCGAGGTGCGGATCATTTGGGGCGAGCCGGATGGCGGCACGCGCAAAGCAACGGTAGAGCGGCACAAGCAATTCGCGGTCAGAGCGATCGTTTGCCCGGCACCCTATTCGAACGCCGCGCGCGGTCAGTACAAGGAGGGCTGGCGTACAGTGGTGGCCTGACAGCTATCGGCCCGGTGCGCGCGTAAACGAATACATCACGGCATCGTGCGCCCGCCCGTGCAGAAATAGTCGGCTACGCACAACGCCTTCGCGAACTGCTCCCGTGCTCTCTGCCAGACGCTGGCTCGCGAGGTTCCCTACCGCGACGACTACTTCCAGACGAATCACGTCCGTGGACTCGAAAACCCAGTCCCGGACGAGACGGACGGCCGCCGCACCTATACCGCGACGTGTCATGCTCGACCGTATCCAGTATCCGAGATTCGCGCGGCGGTTATCGGGATCCAGCTGATTCACTCCGCAGCCTCCGCAGTAGTGGCTGCCCGAGGCGATCACGGCGAACTGGAAGGCCGTGCGCCGATCGAATGCGTCAATCTGTTCCTGCAGCCAGCGCTGACCGTCGTCGCTCGAGTAGCTCGCGGTGCACCAGGACATCCACGGACCCACCTCGACAATCGATTCGTGAATGGATTCCAGCATCGCATCGAGGTCCGACATCCGATACGGTCGGATTGAAACGTCGATCATTGCGATTCCCCTGACGGAGCCGCTAGTGCCGGCATATCGGCCCATCACGTCTTCATACGGGATCCGGCACCTCGAAACGCGCGCTCGGGACATTATCGCGCAACACTGGAACGGGCAGCTTC
>Ga0134128_10000924_pt1 | contig 39753 bp, 33 predicted proteins | sample KB31754_FD_96462 | JGI IMG/M metagenome (GOLD analysis project Ga0134128, IMG submission 96462) | Terrestrial soil microbial communities with excess Nitrogen fertilizer from Kellogg Biological Station, Michigan, USA - KB3-175-4 | ecosystem: Environmental > Terrestrial > Soil > Unclassified ...
AAGCGGCGTTCGGACCAGCTCTTCCCGATGTTTGCCGACCGCGTCGTCGAGGAAGATCGCAAGTTGGTGCGCGCCGTCAGCAAAGATATGATGCTGCGGTTCTACCAGGGTGGCGCTCAGTATGACGTCATTCTGGAGCACACCGAAGGCGATCTTGATCCCAGCCCGCTGCCGACTCCCACGAGTTTGGCTAATCTGGCATCGCGCAAAGGCAATGATCTAGCGACGCTCTACCGCACGGGCAAAGTCGGTGAAGCTCCGGTGGGCATCTCCAACGGTCGTGCCATTGTGCTGCCGGGAACGTGGATCATAGGCCGTCTCATCTCTGGCTTCTGCAACCTTATCTGGAAGGGTAAGGTGTTTGACGGTCAGGGTGGTCTGATCAATAGGATTCTGGGAATTCGCCTCGTGCGAGCCCAAGTCTTCCCTGGTCAGAGCTGGTGCGATGGTAAGCCGGCGATTATCGTCGATTACCTGAAGACCTCGTGGCTGGCTTTCTTCATCCGCGACGAAATCCGCGAAGTGGCTCCCGGACTGTTCTTGGGCAAAGCGTACCTGCGCCTGCCCTTCAGATTCCGCGTCGCTCCGCTGTATTTCGCGCTCGACTTCCGCAAATAAGCCTCGGCAAATTCGCCGGCAAGTCTGCCTGACTTGCCGCGCGAAGCGAACTGCGAGTGGAGAACGGTGCATTACCACCGTTCTCCACTCGATTTTTTTGAGCTTGTCGGTTCTAATTTTTTCCCTCGAAACAGTACTATAAACAATAGAAGAACCATGCAGGACGGACTACTGGAGGTCCCTGAGGGTGAGAATGTGTCTGGTGGTGTTCCAACTCCCAATCGGAAAATTGCGTGAGGCGCAATGCCGTGTTTGCAGTCCGAAATCGCGCAAATGCGCAGCTGGAGCCTGATGCATAACTTTGTCACGGTTTCGGAGCGGTTGCACGCCACGCAACTTTCCGAGCGCCCCTGATGACCCATTTGGAAGAGGCAAGCCACGCATGCCCGCAGCCGTTCCAGTGCCCAAGACCGGTGCCAGGTGCACGATTTCCGCACGCGGAATTTTAATGTCGGTTTTCACACAGGTACGTAATTCCCCCGCTGACTAACCTTCCCGGGTAGGGTTGAATTGACCTGTTGCATCGGTTCGACAGCGTCGACCGAGCGGTAACCCGCAAGCACTACAGTTTCTGCAGGGAGACATCAATGATTACCCTCGATCTCACGACAAATGTCCTCAAAGGAAAATCCGGAGCCTGCCCAACCGGCGAAGTGGCGACGAAACCGATGCTTGACCTCGGCTTTTATAGTGTTGAGCTGAAACGTTTGAAGAAAATGAGAGCGCAGAAACGTCTTCTCGATCTGGTCAAAGTGGCGAAATTCTGGCTGTTCGTCAAATCGAAACGGCACCGCATCTCATGGATACGCAGTCGCCAACATTGGTTCGAGTACAAGAAGCTCTGGGAGCCAGTCGAAGATACGCTGACGCGTTTGGAAAAGCGCAACGACAGTCCCGAGTATTTCACCCAGTTCATCGATTTTGAACAAGATATCGCCGCCATGAAGGCGTTGAGCTATACCGCGGACGCGGATGCAAACGCCCTCACTGACGTGGCTTAATTCCTATTTTCGAATGCGAATTCTGGCTCGCGTAATGGACCGGTGTTCCTTCGCTGCCATCTTGCCTGACGGCCAGTGATAATCAACCACCATCGGTGATGTCACCATTGTGGGCGTGCCGTTGACGAAGATCTGGCGCGTGCTTTTCACGACTGCAGTGCCGAACGGAATGGTTTGATTCACTTGCATCGGACCCACTTGCTGAGGCGGTGGGGCCGGTGGGGGCATAATCAATGGCTGAGTTATTACTGTTGGACCACCCCATCCCCACGCGCCGCCGCCGAAAAACGGGAAGCTCGTGAAGCGGGAGAAGTTTGGCGTGACGCCGGCAGTGGGAAATCCGGCGAAGGCGGCGCCGCCGCCGAATGAACCGCCGCCGCCGATCATGCCACCACCCATGGCTGGGGCAGCCGCCGGTGCTACGGATGCGGCGAACCCGCCACCACGAGCATCCGCACTGCTGGGCCAAGCGGTGACTGAAAGTAGAGCGAGTCCTGCAAGAGCCCACCTAAATTTACTGCTGCTCATCAGTCTCCTCCTTATTTTTGCTCAAGGGCGGCGACGAACTGCGAGGCGGACGGTTTCCATTTCGCGATCCGCCAACGGATGATTCCACCTTGCTCAGCGGTAGTTTAGAAGCACCTCATGCAGACTGTTGGCACAGTTAGCGCAGATTGGATTGCTGACATCATCGATCAAACGAGTTACAGATCAGGAATTAGCGTCATCCGATCTGCGAGATCTCTGGTGCATTTTTCTCTCTAAACCTCGGGCAGAAATATCTCTACCAGTCAGTCTCTCTAAACCTAACCAGCCTTTCGAGTGCCCGACTGAAGGCATTAAGGAAAAGCCATGTCCACGACATCGGTGAAGAAAATAACCATTTCGCATGACGAATTTTCCCAAGCAACCACCGCCGCCGGTCTTGCCGAGGAACAAGCTGCCCATCTCTGGCTCGAGATGGAAAAACGCAGTCCACAGCAAGGCGCAGAAATGTTCGGCTACATCGTGGCGGGACTCTTCCTGCTCATCGGTGCTGTCGCGACGGGCACATGGCTTGCCGAGTATGCCAGCTATGCCACCACTTGCGTCGCTTCGTTGGTGCTCATGGGTGCCTTCGCTGCCGGCGCCACCTATTTTGGCCGCCAAGATTCCATGCGCATCCCCACGGGATTGCTCTGGATGCTCACAACCTGCATGACGCCGGTGATTGTGACTAGCGCCGCGGGCATTGTCTTCGGACACGCCTCGAACAGCGACGCAATTATGTTCGTCGCCTCGATGTCCACCGTTATCGTCGGCGCAGCGTTGACCTTGCGTTCGCGCATCTCGTTTGTGGCGTTGCCCGCGCTTGTCGCCGGTGCCGCCGCTGTCACGGCGCTGCCCACTCTCTTCCATGAAAGCTCGAGCTGGAACGCTACCAATTGGCTGCTCGTTGCGTACGGTCTGCTCGTCAATCAGGTGTCCATGCGTCTCGACGGCAAAACCGATGAGGACTATTCGTTCTGGGGCTATGCTGTCGGCATCTGCGCATTCTGGGCCGGCGTCGCCATGATCGACAAGGGCGAGCTCGGCTACATGATGATCGCCGTGATCGGACTTGCGTCAATTGCCATTTCGGTGTATCTCAGCCGCGCAGTCTTTGCGGTGGCTGGTGTCGCCGCTGTCGCGGGCTACGTCATTCACCTGCTCGACCGCGTATTCCACGGATCGCTGGTGTTCGACCTCTCGCTTGTCGCCTTCGGCATCGTTCTTCTCGTCGGATTCGCTAACTACCGGCGCAACGCCGAGACAATCAACGCCTGGCTGCGCAATCGGCTGCCGACGCGCAGCTAATTCCTACGCTGAGTTATTGGCGCGGCTTAAGTTGGCGCGCAAACTTAGCCGACGTGGAGGATTGACATGAGCAACGAAACACTCTTGCTCTGGGTGTTAGCCATTATCGGTGTTGCTGCGGCAGTGATTTGCCTGATTTGGTGGATCAAGGCTCGCAGACAACTCGCAGCGGAAGAACTCGCTTCGCTGGTTCAGGAAGCGACGGCTATCGAAGCAGCGGCTACCAAGCTATCCGCAATCAAGCCAGTGGTAGACCCGCTATGCGCGGAAATGACGGAAGCCGAAAGTGCGCTTGCAGCGGCGGATGTGAACCTGCTGAAGTGCGATACCGCCGGTGGTAATAAAGGTATCGCCTGGCCGGTCTTGCTGGCTTCGGTGGAACTTGCTGAGAAGCACTTTGATCGAGCAGAAGCTGCGGTAAACGCTCACCAGCCTCAGCTCGACGAGCTCCGAATCGATTTGAGCGACTGCGGGAAGCGTCTTTGGAGCACGCACTCATCGGTGCGCACAAGCGCGGCCAGAAGCAAATGGTCTGAGTTGTGTTCGCGGGAGTCCGAATTGTTTCGAGCGCTCCCTAATGTGCCGCACATCGATTGGATGGCCATGAAGGACAAGGCGCTGCCGCAGGACGTTGTCGCTCGGGTTCGCGCTCGACAAACCGCTCGTCTTGCGGCGGAAGAAGACAGGCGTCGCCGCTTTCGGCGTTCATGCAACTAACCTGCTTTCACCCTGTGCAAGGGCACCGGCACGAGGTCCGGTCCCTTGCACTCGTCATTGGCCTCAAGTATTAGCTCCTGAAGAAACAACGCAGGAGCCATCACAGAGAATAACGATGCAATATTCAGATATGAATCTCTCTTCTGAAATGGAATGCATTTGGCAAACCGCCGGACGGATCGCCCGTCGCTACGGCTATGCTTGGATCGAACCACCACATTTGATGATCGCCTTTGTCAGCGATCAAGGTAAGAAAACGCTTCCTTCGCGGATGCTCTTGTCGTATATCAGTGCGCGTAAGGTGCGGGATGCGATGAAGAAATTGTTTTCGCTTCGTAGAACCAATTGGTTGCCGCCGCTAACGCCGGCTCCGCTTGAACCGGGTGAATGCCTGACGCCGATTCTTGAAGTGGCGACCTTGCTGGCTGATCACGCCGACTGGCCGTCACTGACCACCGAATTGGTCGGTATGGCGCTTTTCGAAGACCCGGCAATACGCGATGCGCTGTTGGAGGCCGGACTCGGGCCCGATTTCCATATCGAGACCTGCAATGAATTGGCTCGCAGAGGATTGCGTCGCGATTTCAGCTCGTGGCAGCACGTCTCGGCTCTGCGCCTGGTCCAACTGGCGCAACAGCACATATCAAAACCCAGCGCTCCCTCGGCAATCTTTGTTTGCCCCGGAGCCAGGTGGCTGCCGCTTTCACAGTCGCTCGGTCGAGCACTGGAGATTGCCGCGGCAATTGCGAGGAATGGGCAGGAGGCGACAATTACCCTGCCCATGTTGCTCGTGGGGATTGGACGTGCCACCGCATGCGGTGCCACCCCCGATGCGATTCAGCAGGTTTGGCTTACACCATGGACGGACATCCAGTCCTGGCTCATGGAACACGGATACCTGCCGCGGAGAACGGATTGCGCGCCGATGACCGTTGGTTGGAATAGCTATTGCGACCAGGAAACAAACGATGTGCTATACCGAGGCTTTCTGCGCGCGCTCGGTGTAAGTAGCGAGATTACTCCCCAGCACGTGTTGCTGGCAGCCGAGGAAACGCCGGTCGTTAAGCGAATCGCTTGCTGGCTCTATTGCCTGAATGCGAATCGAGAACGGCGCGAGCGTGGAGTCGCGTATCGTTAGCTCTAGCAGGAAGCCGGCTCGACCGGCTTCCGCTCCTTTGTTTGTCAGTCTCTTTTTCTTCTTCTTGATCTTGGTCGAAGACTTACTATAAGCCATCGCTGACCTGGAACCTGGTAAAAATTTGCATGGTAAGCCGCAGCTGCGGGAGCAGTTCCGCAGGCACGTTCGTATCGATATAAACCAAGTCCTGCTCACCTCGGGCAAGCCGCAACCTCGCGGAATGGCTGCCCACCATTTCATACTCGCACCAGTGGTCTTCATGGTAGTTGGTGCCACCGAGCAGATCCGATATTTCTCGCCAGTCAGCGTCATCGAATTCATAGTTGGCGATCCAGCCAATGGTTACGAGCAGCGCTGGCAAATTATCGAAGGGCAACCGATCCGCTAGTTGCTTACGCCAGACGAGTGAAACGCCCACTCCTCGTTTGATCAAGGGCGGACTCTTTTCTGTTTCGTGGTCCAAGGGATCTTCTCCGTCTGCAAGTATGCCATCATTCTATTCGATTGGACTGTGCATTTCCGCCCTGGGATTTAATCTGGCGCCGTTGCGTATATCCCAACGATTGGGCATCCAAAAGTTGTGATACACCCAACCTCAAAAGCATGGTTCGAAATTTATTTCGCGACTGCGCATTTGCCCAGTTTCGGACAGAAGCCGACGCTGTTAGAATGCCTTCAATTTCCCTGATATGCCACTTGGCGCGCAAGCTTGCGTAGAGCCTTTCTTTGTCATGCCCAATGAAGAACAGGATCCTCGGCAGGAAATGCCGATGCAACCCAAAGCACGGTCTGCCGTTGGCGGGCAGATGTGGGCGGAGGTCGGACGCAGTCGCGAAGCCGGCATAAAGGCGTCCGAATGTCGAGGCTCCCTGCAATCCCATGATGGCGGATTTCTGAACTTCGAAAGCTCTTCGGGCCTTTATAACGAGCACAATGACATTCTCTGCTGCTTGGGACAGCAGTTCGTCGAGCTATTGCAGATTGGCGAGAACTGTCAACAAGATGTAGACGCTCATGCGGCCGACGCCAACTCCCTGAAGTTTGATCGGTTATTCAACGGCCGACGAACGGATCTGCTGGTAGCGGCGTTTTTGGATTTGCTCACACTGTGGCGTCGAATCTTCGCCAATCTCGCCGGCGAACCGGGCGATGAAGAGCAGGAGTCTGCTGAAACCAGAAATGAACAAGTGACAGCAATGCTGGCGGATGCGAAAACGAAATCTCGATCTCGACGGCGAACCACAATGGCGACCGTGGGCGGAGAAGCTGTGGAAATCGAAACTCAACTCGAGGATAACGAACTAGAGTTCTATCCCTCGTCGAGAGCGGCCACAGACTTCCAAAAAACTTAGAATCATCAGTCACCGGTTTGTCCCACTCCTCTCGGCGTCGCCTCGTTGCAAACCGCAACATGCAGTGTTATTCTCCTCACAGTCCCGTCCCTCCTGAATCCTGCATGGCATGCGCCGGCAGCAGGTAGACGGTATTGCCCAACCCCCCCCCCCCCGCAGCGACCGGCGTTTGACGCCGACGTCACCGCACGACTTGATATTCTCCTCGTGAACAGAGGAGATACTACACCGGATCGTACTCAAAGGCAAAAAAGCAAATGCAGTAAGAAAACAAACCAAGTTTAAGCGCGGAAGCAACGGTCCAGTCGACATCGACTGGACCGTTGTTGTTTGCGCATTAGCTTTCAATCCTCATTGACTGTTCAATCACCGGAGGCATTCGGAATTAATGCCTTGGGAAATCGAACTGGTATCCCTTGGTGATCAACTCGGGAATGAGGATTTTGAGGGCTTGCACCGTCTGGCTGCGGTCACCGCCGCCGTCGTGCATGAGGATGACACCGCCGGGGCTCAGCTCGGTGTGCACCTGGATCATGAAGGCATTGACGCCCTTTCGCGCCCAGTCGCGTGTGTCCACCGACCAGTACAGCGCCTTCATCCCCCAACTTTCGACGAGATCAATTTCATGGTTATTGATGTCGCCACCGGGCGGGCGGAAGTAATAAATCGGCGTGCCGGGAACGATCTGGTTCAACAGGTCGCGGGTGCCGATGATCTCCGAACGGATTCTGGCATCGCTTCGCATCGGCAAGTATTCATCGTGCGTCATGGAGTGATCGCAAATGCGATGTCCATCGGCCACAATCTCCTTTACCAGTTGCGGGTAGGCTTTGGCCATTTCGCCGACGATGCAGAAGGTCGCATGTATGTGATACTGGCGCAAAATTGCCAGCACTTGCGGTGTGTAAATCGGGTTCGGGCCGTCGTCGAAGGTGAGCGCGACGTACTGCCCGGGGTGTTCGGTATCGAGGATGCTGCGTTGCAACCATGTATGGTGCAATGGCTTGCTCAGCGAGTCGGATCTGTAGATACCGAAGTACATAAAGCTGCCGGGCTGGGCTTGGTCTGGTGATGAGTACAACAAACCGAAAGCCAGCAGTCCGAGGCAAAGCGCCAAAGCAATCAGGCGCTTGAGGTTTGTACGCATGGAATTTTGCCTCTCTCCTTTCGGAGGAGGGCCTCAAGGGGAAGAAGACGCGGCGCCGGCAAGCTAATCGTTGCCGACGCCTTAGTTTTCACTCGTCCGTCGATGCCGAACGCAACGGAATTTCCTTCAGGAAAAAGACGAGCACGGTTGCCACCAGCGACAGTGCGAATACCGCCACATAAATGTGCTGCAGTCCCGTTATGAATGCTGGTTTGGTGATCGCGTCGATATTGATTGCGCCTGACGCGTTTACTTCTGCGTTCATGAGCGCACCGCACATCGCCATGCCGAAGGTAGACCCGATTTGACGGAACAACGTCAAGCCCGCTTGCGCCTGCCCCATCTGAGACAGAGCGACTGCGTTGCGCACAATGGTTCCGTATAGACTGACTCCGACGCCCAATCCAAGACCCATCACCGACGTAGCGATGACAATGCCCGCGATGCTGGCTTGCGTTCCCAGATTGAACAGGAGAAATGCCAGCCCGGCGTTGAGAACGAGCGCGCCTGTGAGCGTGTTCCAACGGTACCTGCCGCTGCGTGCGGCGAGCCAGCCGGAGATTACACTGCCGATGCCGGATGCCACCGAGATGGGCAACATCAGATTGCCGCTGCCGGTGGCAGAGTAGCCGAGCACCGCCTGGAAGAAGAGCGGCATGTAATACGTCATGCCGATCATGGTGACGCCGGTGACCATGGTGATCAGACCCGACATCAAAACAACCCGGTTGCCGATCAGCAAGCGCGGATCCATGAGTGGCTCGGCCGTGCGGTATTGATGCCAGACGAACACGCCCAACATCGCTACGCCCACCCCTGCCATCAAGCGAACCCATTCGACGCTCATCGCAGTCAGGGCGCTGGCGCCATCCACCCAGAGGAGCACCAGGCTCAATCCGGTCATCAGCAAGCCCGCTCCGACAAAGTCGATGCGCACGCGTGGCTTGTCCGATTTGAACGCCGGCATCAACGCAACGATCACCGCAGCGGCAAGAATGCCCAGCGGCACGTTCACGTAGAACACCCACCGCCAGCTCAAGTCATCGGTGATGTAACCTCCTATCGGCGGTCCAATCACTGAGGCGAGCACGAACGCGGCGGCAACCAGGGCGTTGTATTTGCCGAGGTCACGTGGGCTGTAGAGATGTCCCATCGTGGCAAACACCACAGGCAGCAGCGCACCGGCACCAAGACCTTGCACGCCGCGAGCGGCGATCAGTGTCAGCATCGACGTGGCAGCTCCGCACCAGGCTGAGCCGGCTAGGAAGACAGCAATGCCGAAAAGCAAGATGTATTTGCGACCGAAGAGGTCGGACAACTTGCCGTAAATGGGCACCGTAATCGTCGAAGCCAGCATGTAGATGGTGGCCACCCAGCTGTAGTATTCGAAGCCGTGCAGCTCACCGACGATTTTCGGTAGTGCCGTAGAAACGATCGTCTGGTCGAGCGCGGCAAGCAAGATCACGAGCAGCATGCCGCCGAAGACCATGAACGTTTGTCCGGGAGGCAGCGCTGGATGCCACTGCTCCTCAGGACCCTTATCTGGACCTTTGTCCTTCACGTCGACCTCCATCTTTGCACGCGCTTATGGCGTGACTGAGCAGAAAATTGGCTTGTTTGTTGGGGGCGGAGAATTACTTGCTTTGAGAATCTGATGTGTTAGGAGATCTGAAACTAACAAAAAGGGCCGCGCGGAATCCGGCGGTTGGAAGCAAGCTGAGTGACAACGAATGAAACGCCACTCGCGAGGCTCACGCAGGTTGGGTCTTGAGAACCGGATTTGCATCTCTGCGCCTGGTAGCGGCGGCCGACAGCCCGCTGCAGCAGCATCCAGGTGATAAGATCACTGGCCATTAGGAGCTTGTTTATGTCTAATCTGGTTTACGTCCACGACGAAATTTTTCAGCGCCATCTGACGCCCGAAACACACCCGGAATCGCCGAATCGCCTGGCGGCAATCGAACAGACACTCAAGCAAACAGATTTGATCAACGCGGTGGATCAAGCGTCGCCACGTTCGGCAACGCCGGACGAGCTGTCGACGGTCCACGATCCCGGATACATCGAGGGACTCGAGAAGACGGGCGAGAAAGCGCGAGACGAAAAGGCTATCTTGCCGGTGGACAGTCCGGCCGAAACATACATGAGCTCCCAGAGCTACGAGATAGCCAAACTGGCTGCCGGAGCGGGACTGGTCGCGCTCGACGCAATCGTGCGCGGCAAGCACAAAAGTTCTTTCGTGGCGGCGCGCCCGCCTGGTCACCACGCACTTGCAGATAAGCCTATGGGTTTCTGCCTGTTTAATAACGTCGCCATCGCAGCGCGTTATGCGCAGCAGAAGCTGGGTTTGAAGAAGATTCTGATCATCGATTGGGACGTGCACCACGGCAACGGCACCCAAGACATTTTCTTTGATGACCCGAGCGTCTGCTTCATCTCTTTCCATCAATATCCGTTTTGGCCGCCGGATTCCGGTTGGTACACGGAAGACGGCAAAGGCGACGGCAAAGGATTCAATATGAATATTCCGATGCCTGCCGGCACCGGTGATCGCGGCTACCTCAAGGCCTGGGACACCCTCGTCGAACCGGTGGCTCTCGAGTACAAACCGGATCTCATACTTTTGTCCGCTGGTTACGACGCTCACCAGTTCGATCCGCTCGGACAACAACAAATCACCACTTCCGGCTATTACCTGCTCACTAATCGTTTGGCGGAGATCGCGGAGAAATCCGACTGCAAGGTCGCCGGGTTTCTCGAGGGCGGTTACAACACGCGCACGCTGGCGGAGGCTGTAGCCACGAGCATGAATGTGCTGAATGCCGGTGACGCTTCGCAGCGTCAGGAGTTGAAGACAATTGGTGGTGCATTCGGTGGCGATGTAAAAGCGCAGACCGAAGATACCAATCCGCAGGAAGTCGACGAGCGGATCTCAAGCGTTAAGCATCACTTCGCTAATTACTGGCGCTCACTGAAAAACGGCAAGTAGCGTCAAAATAGGCACTGGCAATCCGGTTGCAAGGTGGCATCCTCCGTTATTCCGACCGTTGAGGGATGACCGATTTCGCTGCAGACTTTTCAAATAGAAACGGAAATCGCCAGAAGTCGTTTCTATTTGAAAAGTCGTCCAGATCTTCGCAGTCCATTCGCGGATCTTGGACCGATCTCGGACCCGTTTTGGACCCGTTTTGGACCCGTTTTTGAACCGTTTTTGGAACGTAGTTTGCACATAGCTAACGTTTTTGCGAATTTCGTTAGCTATGTGCAAAGTGGACATCTTCACAACTGCACACAGTGCATTTCACAACTGCGCTGTGTGCATTTGGCAGCTGCAGTGCGTGCACTCCACAACTGGGGCCTTGGAGTCCTCGGATTTCCGGTAGATATGCCGGTTGTCGAGGAGATTGAGCTGCGCTAAATGCGATCAGCGCGGGCAAAACGTTATGTCCATCAGCAAAGCCCTCTGTCCATCAGCATCTTCGCGCTTCTGTCGCGCGCGCGCTAATCTATGCCGCGAAAACTTACTGACCTCTAAAGATCTCAACATTGCCACTAGAGATCACTTTCTCTAGGGTTACTTCGTATTTCGTTTCAAGACCTTCGGGCTTATCTCAATTTAGACACACACAGTCTCTTTGCCAATAACAAGAACACTTCTCCACCTGTAGTGCGGGAAGTGCAAGCTCGAATATGTGTGTGCCAGCTAGAGGAGCTCGTGCGCGGATGCTTTCCGTGCCCGAGTTTTGGTGCTCTGATGACTAACGACAATATCCGCCTTTGTGAGCCAACGTCGACTCTCGACGCGGAAATTCTCCGGCTCTACGAGGGTGCATTCCCTGCCGCAGAGCGGGAGTCGGTGGAGCGCCTCAGCGAACTCCTTTCAAAGGGGAAGCAGCTGTGCCACCGAACACTGAACGACAAGGGCGAACTCCTGTGTTTCACCATTGTCACTCTGGGCGAGGATTTCAACTTCCTGGCTTACATGGCTACTGATCCCACTCGGCGCTCGAGTGGTATTGGCTCGAAACATCTCGCTCGTTTGCTCGAGAGACTCAAGCAGACTTATCCGCAACACTACGGCATGTTCTTCGAGATTGAGGCGACCCGCCCGAAGGCCGAAGTCCTCAGCGAAGAAGATGCGCGCAATCGTATGCGTCGCCGCGCGTTCTACGAACGTGCTGGTGCGCGGGTGATTTGCCCGGATGGCCTGTACTTGACGCCTCACTACAACGACCGCAACAAGGAATGGGAAGGCGAGCTGATGGGCTTCGAATTCGATGATCCCGTCGCTAAGCATGAACTGCAGAGTGTGATTGAGCAGATCTACATGCTTTGCTATCAGCTGCCGCCTACGCATCCAATGGTGCGCAAGGTGATTGCCAGCTTTGCTCCGTGCTTTGGCCCTGAAGCGGACACTGTGCCGGAAGGCGACATTGTCCCTGAGGGAGACAAAACGGACAAGGATGCAAACACCGACAACGGCTCAACTCCAGACGAGACCAAGGAGGAGAACATGGAGGACGATAACTGTGGTTGCGAAGCACGAGGCAAGATCCTGAAGGACTTGCTGAGTCGCATTTGGGCCCGCATCCGTGCGCTTCTGGGTCTATGACTGAGAGGCGCCCGTCCCAAACCGAACTAAATCCGGCCTGTGCCGCCGGTGGTGGAACGCGAACATCCCGTTCGCGATAGCCCCGGCGGCATTCAACATCAACGCGAAGAGGTAAGTAACATGCTGCACTTCGTGCTGGTTACCGTCCTGTGCGTCCTGGTCATCTACGCCGTCGTTCCCGCGCTTACGCGCGGAGCGGTGGCGGTGCCCAGTGGCGGTTTGTTCAGGGCGTTGGCTGCAATCGTCGTCATTTCGATCGTGAACTGGATTCTCTGGTTCATGATCTCGCAGAGCAGTCTAGCCGCTGCCATCCTGGGCAACATCATCACCTTCGGGGCTGCGTCCTTGTTGGTGACTGCTCTGGCACTGTGGCTGACATCGCGCATGGCACCCAGCGTACTTTACGTGAGAAGTTTCGGCGCGGCCCTCGGTGGCGGATTCGTCACGACGGCATGCGCCTGGGTGATCTACATGCTGCTTGGCTAAGCGCGGCTCCAGCCGCAAATTTCAAATTATGCACGCGCCGGGTGCGCGTGCGTGCTGGGGTACAGGTCATGTCCACGGAACCCAAGAAATACACCGGCGAAGGTGCCCGCAAGCTCGGGTTGGTTCGCCGCTTCTGGAAGCCGGCTCTCGCCGTTTTCCTGCTCACGCTAATCAGCACGGCCATCGCATCGACAGAGCCGTTGCTGCAGAAATACTACTTCGACGCGCTCACCGGCGGCGATCCAGCCAAGTGGGCAATCGAAGGTTGGACTACTGAAAAGGTGATGATGGCGCTTCTAGGCGGCATGGTCGGCTTGGTCGCCATCTCCGAGGCGATTCAGTTCGTCTCCAACTATTTGAACTGGCGCTTGCGAACGCACATCGATGCTCGATTGCTCGACGCTGTCTCCACCCACGTCTACAACTTGTCGATGAGCTTTCACGACAAGGAGACGGTGGAGTCATTGCGAACTCGCATCGACAAGGCTGTGCACAGCTTCTGCGAAGTGCTCTTCGACATCGGATTCAAGACTTTGCCGAGCGTCCTGTACCTCGCGTCTACCGCGGTGTTCATGGTCATGCTCAGCCGCGAGCTCTCCATCGTCGCTCTCATCTTTGCTCCCATTCCTGCCGTCATCGGCTATTTCTGGGGCAGAGTCTGGGAGAAGCGCGAAGAGCTGATGTTCAAACGTTGGGTGGCTATCTTTTCGCGCTTCCACGAGACGCTCAGCTTGATCAAAACGGTCAAGTCGTTCGTCATGGAGGACAGAGAGCGCGACCGCTTTCTCAATGAGGTGGCTGCGACGCAGGTTGTCGTGCGCCACGGTGTTCTGTCCGACGGCTTCTTCAACGCGGGCAAAAACCTCGCGCTGGCCGCAGGACGTATTGCGGTGCTGGCGTTTGGTGCCGTCCTTATCTTCAAGCATCAAACCACCCTTGGAACGTTGGTCGCATTCCTCTCGTACTACGCCGGTTTGCAGGGACCAGTCGAAGGGTTGGCCAAGCTCTGGGGTTCAGTGAAGAAGCTGCAGGTTTACTTGCGGGTTCTCTACGACATCCTTGAGACGCCGGAAGATGTGCCTGATGCTCCTGACGCTATCGAGCTGTCGAAAACGAAAGGCAACGTCACGTTCAAGGGCGTCGATTTCGGTTATCGGCAGGATCGTCAGATTCTGCACGGCATCGACTTCGAGGTTGCGGCGGGTTCTACCGTAGCGCTGGTTGGACCAAGCGGCTGCGGCAAGAGCACGCTGACGGGCTTGCTGTGCCGGTTTTACGACCCATGGGCAGGTTCGATTGAAGTTGACGGCATAGACATTCGCAAGGTGACGCAAAAGTCACTTCGCCGCAATATCGGCGTCGTGTTGCAGGACACCGTCCTGTTCAACGACACGATCAAGGCGAATCTGGCAATTGCGAAACCGGAAGCCGAAGAGGCCGAGCTGATGGCCGCCGCGCGCGCCGCCAGCATCGACACCTTCGCCGAGAAGATGCCGCAGAAGTACGACACTCATGTCGGCGAACGCGGTGCATTGCTCTCGGGTGGTGAACGTCAGCGCGTAGCGATTGGTCGCACGCTCGTCAAAGATCCGCCGATCTTGATTTTTGACGAAGCGAGCTCGAACCTGGACTCCGAATCAGAGTCCGTCGTGCAGGAAGCGATCGATAAGCAGCGCGGCAAGAAGACGATGTTTATCATCGCTCACCGCCTGTCCACGATTCGCAACGCTGACGTCATTTTGGTGCTGGACAAGGGCCGCATCGTTGAGCGAGGCACGCATCGCGAGCTGATCGAGCTCGGCGGGCTGTACTCGCGACTGGTGGCTCTGCAGACGCTGGTATCGAGCGCAGTGAATCGCGTCCTCGATAGCGAAGCAGTGCGGTCTGCGGAATCCTCTATGACGCCGCCAGCGGACGAAAAAACTTCGGGCAAGCCGACAGGCAAGTCCGATGAACCGCCGGCTGCCTGAGCGAATGATTATCACTTGTAGGGGCGAGACCCGTCTCGCCCCTACAGTGACCGGTCGTTTATTGACGAAACACGCCGCGCACTGGCTGCGCGGCGAATCAGGAGCCGACTTTCCGCCTTAAGGCGATTTCGGAAGATACCATGACCCTATTCAACGAAAACCAAGTCCGCGAGCGACTTGCTACACCGAATGGTCTCTTGGGCATCGACGTTTTTCACGGCGATGGTCCCATCAAGTGGTCGGCGCTAAAAGATGCCAACCGCTTCTACGCCTGGATCAAAGCCACCGAAGGTGGTGACTGGCAAGACGAGTTGTTCGAGAACAACCGCGACGGCGCTCATGCTGGAGGCGTTATCCCGGGCGCGTACCATTTCTTCCATCCGAAGACTTCGGTGCAGTCCCAGATCGATAACTTCTGCAGCAAGGTAGGCGCCATGCGCAGCGGCGAGCTTCCCCCTTCACTCGACCTCGAGAATCCGAAGGAGTGGAAGTTCAAGCCGGAGTTGGCTGAGCAGCATAAGGCTGCCTGGCAGTCTCTCACCGTCGAGAATCGCGTGAAGATCGTTCTTCAGTGGTTGGAAGCGGTGGAGAAACGCCTCGGCATTCGTCCGATCATTTATGCAGGCAAATCGTTCGTTGACGAAATTCTCGGCAACGATCCGCGCCTGGCGAAGTACCTGCTCTGGTTGCCGCGGTACAACGTCGACGAGCCGGAGGTTCCCGAGCCGTGGACGCACTACAATTGGTGGCAGTACTCGGAGCACGGCAGCATCCCCGCGGCTACCGACCACGAACTCGATCTCAACGTGTTCGCCGGTACGCTGGATGATTTAAGGGCATTGTGCTTCGGCGCTCAGGCTCGTGCGGATGAAACCGACGACAGCGCGACGCCGTGGTACGAGCGTTGCCCCTTCACGCGGTGGATTCGCCGGCTGTTTGGCTGGTAAGTGTGAGAAACCGCCGGTTTTTTACACATTCCACTTCACCGAGGGAACCTATGTCATCGTGTCACACATCGACGGATCCAAATCACTGAGAAAGCCTGTCGCGCAAACCGGTTTTTGCGCGACAGGATTCTTCTGTTCCACTTCGGCAGGGCAATACTATAGAAAATAGGAGAAACGATGAAAAGCAAAAAAAATGATACGCCTGATGGAATAAGAATCAGCGGAAACTTATTCCATTGAACCTCAATGGAATAAAAAGCAGCCAGTGTGTATTCCATCCGGCGCACCAAAGAAAACAGTGAGATCGCGCGAGTCGCGACCTCACTGTTTGGTTCAGTTCGGGTGGCTCAATCTAGTTCAGTTCAATTCGGGTCGCTCAGTCCAATCGATGCGGGATCGACCGGCTTCGGCGGTGCCTTCAAGTAGAGGTCGGGAATCTCCAAGCGGGGCTTGCGAGCAGTGAACGTTACGTCTTTGATCGTTGCCTTGGTCTTGCTGTCTACCACCTTGCGAGCTGCGATGTACTTGCCGTCGGTGGTGACCGTTTCGGTGACTTCGTCGCCTGCTTTGTTCTTATAGACGACTTTGACGGCGCGGCTGCCGTCGGAGGTGAGGGTCACGTCGTAACTTTCCGGCAAGCCCTGGTCGTTGGTCCAACTGACTGTGACCAGCGGCTCGGGAGTTCCCGGTAAGGACTTCCACTGCTGGTTGAAGTCAACGCCGCCGATGTCGTCGAAGAAGTACGTAACGTACACCCCTTCGCCGGGGACGTCGTTCCACTCGTACGTGGTGTTTTCGGTGACGTCGTTGACGACAGTTTCACCCACCAACTTGCCTGAGTCGTCCCACTGCTTGGTCAGCATCGAGCTGCGCTTGCCCGCGTGTCTGTACTCGACACGCTTGCCGGTTTTGCCCCAGCGCTCACTGATTGTGTACACCGAGCTGTCGTTGGGCTTCGGCCAGTAGCGGATGATGGCGGGAGGTCCGCCGAAGGTGGGCATCGTATTCCACTTCAGCGAGCCGTCGGCGCGATGTTCCTCGCCCTTGAGCAGCTGAGTTGAGCCCTGCTTGTAGACGAGGCGCATGCGCTCTTTGCCGTCCTGGAAATCCACGATCACTTGGTCGATGTAACCATCGGCACGAGGGATGGCGTGAGCAGATTCACCTGATCCAAGGTGCAATACTTGCCCGTCGGGCAGATACGCACCATCGACCAGAGGAATCGGAGCCCCGGGCACAGGCAGAGCAGGCGTGCTTGGTGTCATGACGTTCGGAGCCACCGGTGTATTCTCGGGAATTGGAACAACCGGCGCTTTCGGAACGTTCTGCGGAATTTGGGCTGTTTGCGCCAGTGCAAGACCCGGCGCCAATACGATCATCGCGGTCAAAGCAATTGCTCTGACAGTCAACTTAGCCATGTTCGCTCCTTCGAGGGAGTAGTCGTCGCGGCAGTAAATCGATAGCAGCTCGCACCACGCTAATGGTTGCGACGACGGTTTTGTTTGCTAGCAAAACGAGCTGCTTGGTTGGTTGTGTTTGAAATTGAGATCAAAGAGAGATGCGAGATCTATCTCGCATAAGGCATTGCGTTGTTTCTCAATCTGTTACTCATTGGATCCCAGATGGCACGATTCCAATGTGCGCTAACTATGCGATATGCTCGTTATATCGTAGCGGCGGGCGGCAGTCCGCGTGAGCGCCGGCTAATCTCGAAACTTCTTAAGCTCTGTGACGCGAGCTGCTTCCTTTGCTGAAGCTTCAGCATTCGCCTTATTTATGCGTGCTTCGCCGGCTTTCAGATCGGCGAGCGTAACGCCGTCACCGCTGGCTCCGACGTATTTCTGGAAAGCGGTAAGTTGCTGGTCAATAGATCGGGCAATTGCTCGGTCGTGCTCGCTGATGTGGGCATCATTGGCAATACGATCGAGCGAAAACTCCGTGAGGGAATTAGGATGGGTAGCTGTCGTATATGGAGGCACAAACTTTGTTTCGAGTGATTGAACGTCTTGCAGTTTGTACGGTGCGTTCGAAACCGCCGGCATCCTGAGGAAATTGTATTTATCGGTGACTTTGGACAGGTCGTCTTTGCTCAGTCCATTATGCGCACCGACTTCTTTCATCAGGAATGCAAAACGACTTGCATCCGGATCCTGGCTGCCGTTTACGCCATGCAGCATCCAATTGATCAGCTCGGCTCGAAAGGACGAAGGCTTGCATTCCTTGAGGTAAGTTTGCAGATCCGCGACTGTTAGTTTGTCGCCCTTATTCTTATCATGGATCTCATCAAAGTGCTGATCCAGGAATTTGAAGGCGGCATTCGGTTCGAGCGTTTTAAACGCCGGCAGTCCCAACAATTGCTTTTCGTAGTTGTCGAAGTCGGCCGGAGATAGGTTGTGGCGTGCTGCTTGGACATAATCATCCATTGACGGAACCTGACGGCCGTGCCGATAGTGCTCGTCGGACCTGCCTCCTGAGTAACGCTCAGCGATGAGCATTGAATCCAACTGATATGCTTGTGATACTGTCGTGGACAGGCTCGCATTCACCGGCTCCGAGCAGTGGCCGGCCATCGACATTTGAATGTCTGGGTAACTATCGATTGAATGGAAGTACATTCGTTCGGGCAAATCTCTGCAAAACTCGCTCATGTTGATGGCCTCTTTGGAAAAATATTAAAAGAGTGGTTGTAGGCTGTCATTCAGTTGCTTGCGCTGCTGTTGCACCTGTGCGGTTACCTGTTCGTCATGCTTGATCGCGCTCTGTAGCTTCTGCTCTGCCTGCTTGATCTGAGCAAGTGTCAATGCGCCGCCTTTGGCTCCCGCATAATCGGCCAGCACCGAAAATTGGCTCGCCACTGTTTCGAGTCCTGGTTGCGGCTCGTTGCACTTACAATTTATGTATCGTGTCAAATCGAATTGATCGATGCTGTTGGCACCGTTGGCTACCTGCGGAAATGCCTTCTCCAGGCTGGCTAAATCCTCCAGCTTGATGGCGCCGACAGTAGGCGGGAATGGATATTTCAGATCGTGGAGCTTGCTTGTTTGGTCTGACAGAAATCTTTGTGCGGCGTACAAGTCGGACATCGTGATGCCTTCAGCGTTCGGCGCAAAGGGCAGCGCATATGCAGCTTCCGGGTGCGTGGCAACGGTTCCATCCAAACCATCATGCTTATCCATGTTGCGAATGGCATTGAACCTGGATGGATTTGGTGCGGTCGTTCCATAGTTATTGTTCAGCAGATAATCCACAAAATCTGTGGCGACGGGATTCATGCTATGTGTATTGCGGTAATCAATCAAATCCTGGAACGAGATCTCTCCGTTTTGAGGAGCGCCGGGCTCGTGAATGTGATTAAACTCTTGCTCGGCAAACGCCAGCGACAGCCTCGCGGCTAGTGGCTTATTGTTCTCGAGAATGGAGGCAAAGGGATCGCGATGACTTCCGGCATCGTCCTTACGGTTGGTGCCGCTGCCGGACTTTTTGGTCTTGTCTTGTATAACTACGCCAAATTCAAATTGTGGGCGCCAGAACTCATGAATCGCGAGCGCAGCCGGAGAGTTCGGATCTGAGCCTGTTGCAAGCAAGGCATCGACGGCGTGCCGGTCATCGTCGGCAGTGTTGCCGTATCGCCTAAATGAAAGGTCTTCAACGTACCTCAACCCGTCGGCCGCTTGCAAAAGCTTCTCGGCCCGAATCTGATCTGCGGGTGAATCGGCGGCAGGCGACGTTGTGCCGGCATCGCCGGCATTCATGGGGTTAGCCATAGGGACTCTCCGGGAACGGATAATTGCGGGATATGGTTTTGAGCACAACACTAACGCCGCGGGCAGGTAGTGTCCTTGGGGAAACTACGAAAAACGCCTTTATGCCGTGCGGAAAACCGCCGTTCTGCTATGCTCCGACGACGCGTTGCTCTGCAAGCGGTGGTGAAATGGATTCGAGAGACTTGCCTTCGGCGGCGACCCCGAAGAAGATCTCGGCAATGCCGCCGATAATCATGAGTACTGCGCCTACGTAATATCCGCCTGCCAGCGCGTCGCGGGAGCCGGTTGCGATGAGAGAAGTGAAATATGCCGGCGCTGCGACGCCGCCGATGAGAGTTCCAATCGCGTAGAACAGCGAGATGGCGGTACCGCGCAGCTCGAGGGGAAACAGTTCACTCACAGTCAAGTACGCGGCACTCGCCGCCGAGGACGCGATGAAGAATATAATCACCCATGCCGTCGACTGCATTTCTGCGGTCAGCATGCCATGTTGAAACATCCATGCATCGATTGCCAGCAGAAGACCGGACAGGATATACGTGGTCGCAATCATCGTTTTCCTGCCAATCGTATCGAACAAGCGACCGAGCATGATCGGTCCGAGTAAGTTGCCCAGCGCGAACGGGACGATGTACTCGCCGATTTTGTACGGTGGCACGTTAAAGAATCGCGCGAGGACCAAACCGTAAGTGAAGAAGATCGCGTTGTAGAAGAACGCCTGTGATGCCATCAGTACCAATCCGAGAACCGTGCGGCTCCGATTCGTGACGAGGAACGTGCGTGCAATCTCATTCCACGGTGGACGGCTGCGTACGGCAATGACAATCTTGGGTTCCGTTACCGGGGGCAAGCTTCCCGTTTGCATTTCAATTTGTTTTTCTACATCGGCAATGATGTGTTCCGCGACGTGCACTTTACCGTTGATCAGAAGCCAGCGAGGACTTTCGGGAACCCACTTGCGCACCGCGAGAACGAATATTCCCAGGATGCCGCCGAGGGCAAAGGTCATCCGCCAGCCGAGCCACGACGGAAGGAATGCAGGATTCAGAAAGAATATTGTCACCGCGGAGCCTGCGGCTGCGCCTGCCCAATAAGTCGAGTTGATGATCAGATCGACAGTGCCCCGCAGGCGAGCGGGAATGAGTTCGTCGATTGCCGAGTTGATCGCTGCATACTCACCGCCGATTCCGGCGCCGGCAAGTGCGAGGAAACAGGCGTACGAAGGAAAGTTCCATGCCAGTGCGGTCAGAGTCACTGCCACCAGATAAACGCTGAGCGTGGTGTAAAACAGTTTCTTTCGCCCGAAGCGATCGGTGGCGTAGCCGAAGATGAGTGCGCCGAGCACCGCCCCCGCCAAGTAACACGTTGCGGACAAACCGATCTGGTGCTCCGTCAAGGCGAGCGTTTCTTTTGATTTAAGCGCTGCGCCGATTGCTCCTTGCAATGTTACTTGCAGTCCATCGAGAATCCATGTCACACCGAGACCGCACACGACGAGCCAATGAAATCGGCTCCATGGCAAACGGTCTAGCCGCGCCGGCACGTCTGTTTCGATAGTTGGAATTCGGTTTGCTGAATCCGTCATCAGTCGTTCCGTGAGAAGCCATTCCATCGACTGGTTTGCGAATACCACTTGCCGCTGTCCTTAATGGTGCGCTTCTGCGTGGGAAAATCGACGTGCACCAGGCCGAATCGCTGCGAGTAACCAACTCCCCACTCGAAGTTGTCCAATAGGGACCACGCGAAATATCCGCGGACATCGACTCCATCGGCAATTGCCCGGTGCAGTTCAACCAGGTGGTCGCGAATGAATTTCAAACGTTTAGGGTCTTGCACGCGGCCGTCGGCACTGACTTCATCGGGGTACGATGCACCGTTTTCAGTGATGTAGACAGGCGGCAGCTCGTACTCGTTGTTCAGCCGAACAAGCAATTTGTGCAGCGATTTCGGCTGTATCTCCCAGTCGAAGCCGGTGTATTCCGACCCGGGTACGGGCTTGATCTGACCTGAAGGACCGATCACATCGCGCGAGTAATAATTCACTCCCAAGAAATCAAGCTTCTGCGCAATGAGCGCCATGTCGCCGGGCTTTACCTGCGGAACGCGGTCGCCGTACTCCCGCCACCCGATCACAGGATAGTGTCCGCGCAAAATTGGGTCGAGGAACCACGACTGTTCCTTTTGCCACATCTTCTCAGTCGTCTCTTTCTCCGCCGGCGAATCACTCGCCGGCTCCGGCGGCCAAAAGTCGAGCACTATTCCCGCTTGAATGTCCGGACGGGAAGCTCGCAGCGCTTGCACAGCCATGCCGTGAGCGAGAAGCGCGTTGTGCGCTACCCTGACAGTCAGCCTGTCGTCTTGCAATCCCGGGGCATGCTGACCTGTCCCATGTCCGTGAAACACAAACACTTTCGGCTCGTTCAGGGTGGTCCAGAAACGGATGCGATCCCCGAGGCGGTGCACCATCATGGCGGCGTAATCGGCGAAATAACCGGCGACATCTCGGTTGTCCCACCCGCCGATCGCCTGCAGGTCCTGAGGGAGATCCCAATGGTAAAGCGTGACAAAAGGCTCAATCTTGGCGAGAAGCAATGCATCGACCAGGCGGTCGTAAAAGTCGAGCCCCGCCTGATTAACGGGACCCCTTCCGGTAGGCATGACGCGAGACCACGAGATGGAGAAGCGGTAGCCCCCCAAATTTAGTTGCCGCATGAGTTCGATGTCTTCGGCGTAACGATTGTAATGGTCGCAAGCGAGGTCGCCGGTGTCGCCACCCTTCACTTTGCCTGGCGTGTGACTGAATGTATCCCAAATTGACTTGCCTCTACCGTCGACGTTGCACGCGCCTTCGATCTGGTAAGCGGCGGTGGCCGCACCCCAAACAAAGTCACGCGGGAAGGTGAAGTTGTTACTCGCCGACGACCGTTTCATTTTTCGATTTCTTCCTCTGGGACAGTGTCGCAAACCGCGCTATATGCCTGATCACTCACGCTATGTGGAAAATCCCACTGAAATTGGTCTTCTCCATTTTTTGATAGAAGCTTACCACCACTAGAGTGAAGTCATCTCTAGCTATTTTCTGTCACAAGGAACTCATAGCACTAAGCAGCTCCACCGTTGCTAGTCAAGCATTATTCAGAGGCATTCAGTTGCCCTGAGCGGTGCTGTTCGAATCCTCGTGTGCGGAATTCAAAATTCGCTACGCGGCTGACCTCGTGGTCGGCGGCGTTTTTTGCTGTGCAGACCGAAAGGTCTCAAACGACCGTCAGGAGAAAAATACATGAAACTAGTCAGCGTTATCATCGCAACTTTCAACCGGCCCGAGCGGCTTGTGAAAGCTCTCGCGAGCGTCGCCGCACAGACGATTGGTCGTGACAATGTCGAAGTTGTCGTGGTCAATGATGGCGGTCCGTCAGTTGCTTCCCTCATCGAGGCTGAGCGCGCCCGGTTGGGGATGACGATCAAGCTTCGCGAGCTCGCGCAGACCGGCGGCGTTTCCCATGCTCGCAACGTGGCGATCGACCTCACCGAGGGCAAGTACCTCGCTTTCCTCGACGACGACGACCTGTTCGGACCGGAGCATCTGGTCGCAGGCGTTGAGCCAATGGAACGCGGCGAGGCGGGATTCGTGTATCTCGGCGCCGTGGTCTCCGACCACTGGCTCGAGACCATTCCCGCAGACGTCTCCGGCTATCCGCTCAAGGCTTACCCCTATAGCCGCCAAATGCTGCAGGTGGCGAATTACCTCCATACGGGGTCGGTCATCGTGCGGAACTTCAAGGACACCTCGATCCGGTTCGACGAACGGCTCGAAGTCTGCGAAGACTGGGACATGTGGATCGCCCTCACCGGCATCTACAAGGGCATGTTCGTGGACAAGATCACCTGCGTCTATCACCAGGTCAAGGGCTTCCAGGGTCTGGTGAGCACCGGCGCAACGACGAACAAGTTCGCGTTCGCCACTGAGCACATCCAGGCGAAGTGGCCTTCCGACGATCCGGTCGTGATCGCCTCTCGCGCATGGATGAGTCACATGGAGGAGTACCGTTGCGGTCTTGTTCGTGACGGCCGTCCGGTGAACTTCTTCTTCGACGACGTCCTCAAGTACCTCTACTCGCGCATATCCCGCCAGCAGCTTCCCGATCGAGCCGACATTCCCGGCTTCTTCGCGTGATGCCGCTCGCTAGCTTCCGATATGGTATACGTCATTCAGCGACTGCAATGAGCAGCCGTTTAAATCGCATACCTCCGCTTGTTGCTATAAGCGTGCGGACTAGCCTCCCATAGGGATATCTGGAACTGAACGGCGGCTTTATAGCCGCCGTTCAGTATCGCGCGAACTTTTTTTTTGGCCTTTGGTGCCACCGCCCGCGGTGGCGTCCGGTCACATGGTAGCGGCGGGCGAAAGGCCGCCTCTACTGGACAGCGGGCTTTCGCCCACCGCTACCAATTTATTTTATGGCGTGTACAACGGGCGCAGGCTATTCAGTGCCGCGCCGATGGCAGAGCCGTTGTTGAGCAATGTCGCACCCGCCGGACCTAACATGCCTACGGCTGCCGCGGCGATCCCGCCTGCGTTGGGTGCCACTGCGACAATCAGGTTCTGTTTCACCAACGACATTGCTGCGCGCGCAATGCTGACTGCTTCCGGCAAACGCGAGAGATCGTCGTCGGTCAACACAACGTCAGCACTGTGGCGGGCGGCGTCCGTGGCTCCGTGCAACGAGATGGCGATATCAGCGTAAGCGAGCGCGGGCGAATCGTTGATTCCGTCTCCGATGACGGCGACTGTGTGTCCCTCGTCCTTCAATTTCTTGACGAGCGCCGCCTTGTCTTCGGGGAAGGCGCGCGCAATCACGTCGGTGATTCCGCAACATGCGGCGATTCTTTCGGCGGCTTCCTCGGAGTCGCCAGTGGCCATCACCAGCTTCTTCACGCCGAGTTTTTTCAGGTCGGCAATCGCTTTCGCCACTTCCGGACGCAGGCGGTCGCTGTACCGAATCAAGCCGGCAACTTGCCCGTCGACGGCGACGAATGACAGCGATTCGCCAAGCTTTCTGGCGTGTAATTCGCGCTCGCGCGTTTCATCAATCTTGATGCCTGCGCTGGTCATCATGGTTTTGCTGCCGACGATGACTTCATGTCCATCGACCATCGCTTTCACGCCCATGCTGCGCATGAATTCCGATTCGCCGCGTTCCGGTATCGAAAGCCCTTTTTGCTGGGCAGCTTTGACGATGGCACGCGCAGCAGGATGGTGCAAACGCATCTCCACAGCGGCTGCCAGCGCGAGAACTTCGTCTTCCGTACGGCCATTGAAACGGCTGACCTCTTCCACGACGGGCTCGCCGGACGTGAGCGTTCCAGTCTTGTCGAACACAATTGCACTCACGGTCGACAAACGTTCCAGCGCGGCGCCGCTCTTCACGAGAATGCCGCGACGCCCAGCGCGAGTCATCGATGAGAGAATCGCTGTCGGAGCGGCGATGCGAATACCAGTGCAAAAGTCGAGAATGAGCATGCTCATTAAGCGATTAATGTCACGCGTAACCAGGAAGCAAGCTGTGGCGGCCAAAAAGATAGGCATGACCGCCCGGTCCGCGACCGATGACGCATAATTTTGAATGTTCGTCTCGTGAATCGGCGCGGACTCGATCGTCGAGAGAACCAATCCCGCCTTTGTTTGCGAGCCGGTCGCTTCGCAGCGGACGTAAATCTTTCCTTCCACCACGACCGTCGAGGCGTAGACCGTCGCTCCGTCTGCGAGTTCCACAGGCATGCTTTCGCCTGTAAGCGTCGCCTGATCAACTGCGGCTTCCCCGTCGATAATGGTGCCGTCCACCGGTATCATGTCGCCGGGATAAACGACGACGGTGTCACCGACTTTCACTTCATCGGCGGGGACGCAAACGCGTTTTTTGCCTTTCACCAACCAGGCGGAACGACCACTCATGCCGAGAAGGTCGCTCACCAATTTCTCGCATCGCTGCGAGGTTTTTGCTCTGATCAACTCACCTAGAGCGATCAGCGCCGTCATGAAACCTGCTTCCGCGAAGTTGCCGTGCGCAATCATCAACCCGGCGGCGGTTCCATCCAACGCATCAATGCCGAACTTGCGCTCGTCGATAAACGTCCGCAACGCGCGGCAATAAATCGGCGTTGAAGATGCGATTAAAAGCACCGTCGAAACCAGCGCGGGAACTTGCAGCCACGGAGCGACGAACGCCGCCGCGCCGATGGCGACCTGCAAGCCGCAGGGGATAATGCTTTCGATAAACAGAATAGCCTGCCGCAACCACCGCACCGGTAGTGAGAACGCCACTGTTCGCGTTTTGGAGACGGTGACCGCGTCGTTTGTTTCTTGCGTAGGGGCGACGCCATGCGTTGCCCCTAGCTTGTCGATATATTCAACTATCTGCGCCTCGTCCAACAGGCGCGGATCATATGTAACCACCGCTGCGTTGCACCAACCGTTGCAGCGAATTGATCGGACACCGTTTAAATCAGCAAGTGAATCTAGCGAAGCGGCAATTTGCCGGAAGTTCTTGCGCAAACCGCGGATCTTGAGACGCAAGCGTCCTGGAATGCTGTGAGCGATTTCGAACGCGATCGTTTGTTCGGGCTTTATCCTTTTATTGTGTGGCGCGGATGCGATTTGCTCTTCATCGCAACCGCGCACGCTACTGTGCCCGGGGCTGTCGTCACTCGGCACGGATTCATTCATGCCACTGGGTACATCGCTGATTCTGAACGCGCTCATCGCCTCACTCATCTCCGTAAAGGTACAAAAAAGAGGTACAAAAAACTGCCCCGAAAACGCCGAGGCGCCCGTTTAAGGCGCACTGTCGTTTGCATGGCAGTTGGTTCACATGCGATCAATCGTAAAACAAGCGCAGCCGTTTTTCAGAAAGCCGCTTGATTTCTTAAACAATGCCGAAAATGCAAGTGCAGTGCCCGCTTTCAGCCCGCAGGAACCAGACTCCTGTCCGGCGCTGCGAAGATTAACCACTACTCCCCGCCAACATTAAGAACTCCTTGCCGATGCGGGGCTGCTACGACGTCCGCAGGCACTATAAAAATTGCATCTGATGCAAATTTTCTCCTGGCAGGCATCGTACCTGGCGACATGCCTGTTAATCAAACGGACTTGATGACCAAATCATTTGGCATTTGCATCTGATGCAATTTTTTATAGCGTGCTCGAAGGGCATACAACTCTGACGCTTCCCGGGTTTCTAGACGTCGCCCAGGGACTCCTATACCAGATAATAGACGCGGCGATAAAATCGAGGATTGGAAGAGAGGGTGATACCACTGGCATCACCCTCTCAGTTTGTTCACGTCAACTTCAGGTACGTACTGTACGGTTCGTCTTGGATGTAGATGAACGGAACCAGGCTCAACTCGTCACCACTCCCAATGCTGACAGTCCACGTTGGTCTGTCAGTTTGATCGGAACGCTTAGCTGCGAGCAGTTGTTCTTTCGTCAGCTTGGGCTGCTCCTCCGTGAGTGCAAACAACACCAACGGACCATACATCAATGCCACCACATTCGGGCGCTGGGCATCCACCGCCTCGAGTCGCAGCGACGTCGGCAACGTGACTTCCACCTGATCGCCGTTGTTCCAGACACGCTCCACCTTGGCGAACGTTCCAGCCGCAACTGTCTGCGTCTGCTCGTCGTTCACTTTGATGGTGGCATTGTCTGCCCACGGCGGAATCCGGAAGCTGAGACGGAAGTTTGCCGGATCTTCGGTTCGCACAACGAAACGCGCAGTTGATGCCACCGGATACTCGGTGCACTGCTCGATTTTCACAAGCTTTCCGTTTTGCTGCCATGACGCTTTGGAGTTCACGTACAGATTGACGAGCAACCCGTCGGCGCTCTGGAAGTAAGCGTTCTTTTGATAATCGCATGCCACCTGAGGCAATGTCCCGGCGCAGCACGGACAGTTGTCCTTGTGATACACCTTCTTGCCGTGGAAGTTGTAGTCCGAGTAATAGAACGTTCTTCCATCGGCTTGCAACGGCTTCGCGCCGAGCACGGTGTTGTACATCACGCGCTCGATGCTGTCACCGTATTTGGGGTCACCGCTTATCCGAAGCAAGTAGCGCGCGAGCTTGAAGTGCGCGTACGAGCCGCAAGGCGTTTCGAAGCTACTGTGTGTCGAGTCCAGGCTTTCGCCTAGCCTCCCAGTTCCAGCCTCGGTGAACGTTTCATCCGGACCCCAGCCACCAGTTGCGTAGCTCTGATTGGCGATGATATCGAATGCGTTCGTCGCCGCCTTCAGATGGGCTTTACTGCCGAGCACCAGATACATTTGCGCAGCTGAACCCAAAGCGTTCGCATGACTGTATGCGTGCTTGCCGGCGAGTGCGTTCTCACCGCGCGAGAGCGGCATGAAGAACTTCTCGTCACTCATGAAACGCTTCGCCAGGTCGAGGTACCGATCACCGCCGCCTTGCAGGTAAGCGATGAACATGTTTTCGGGCAGAGTATACGACTCGTCCCATGTGTACGAAATGTCCCTTCCCGCCGGCGCTGGTTCGTGATCCATCGCGCGCGGAGGGAGAAACGGCATCACTGTGTCAGTTGTCTTTTGCAATGCTTGCCACGCTTCTTGATTGCCCGTGAACATGTATGCATCGAGCAGTCCGCGCAGGAGCTTGTCGTAGGTGTAAGTGGGGAAGCGGGCGTTCTCGTAAAATTTCGGGCTGATGGTGGCACTGTATCCACGAACAAGTCCCGCAACGCGATCCTTGAGTCTCGGATCCTGCGTGATCGCGTACGCGCGAGCGAGAGCAGACAGCCATTGACCAAAGCAATGGCCGGGAGCGAACCCGCGCCAATCCTGACTCTGCCAATCGTAGTCTGCGAAGTTTTCATACCAGCCGCCCATTTCTTTTCCAGGCGCCGGCAAACCTGCTCGTTCGCGATAAGGCTTGAGCATTGTGTCGTCGCTGATTTGCATCAGCGTGTCGATGGTCGAGATGAACTGGGTTTTGAGCGGGCTCTCACCTAATTGCACCTGACCGTAGTCGAGTTCGGACAATGCCGGCGTAATTGCTGGTTGAGGCAGTGATGTGCTTGGCGAAACCGCAGCTTGCGAGCGCAGCCACCACAAGCTACTTCCAGCCAGTGGTGCAGCAATGGCAAGTCCGCCAAGAGCCTTGAGAAAGTTTCTTCGATTCGTACCGGCGGGCTTTAGCCCGCGCTCGTTATCTTCCGGAGCGCTCATAAGAACACCTAATGTGCAGATTCATACTGGCCTGTGAGGGCGAGGCTGTTTTTCTTCGATTTGAGAGAGAGAAAGTAGCAGCCGAATCTTACACATCAGAGCGTCCAGAAAGCATCATTGGCAACCCAATCAACTCTAGCGCCGCTATCGCAGCTCCGTCGCCTCCGTACCGGCGGGCGTCCGCCCGCTTTGTGCGTAGTACCGGCGGGCTTTAGCCCGCTTGTAGAGGAGCGCAGGCTGCCAGCCTGCATCACTGCCGAGCGGAGCCCATGCAAAAGGTCATGCCCGTCCCATGACCAACGCCACTTATCAACCTCCTTCGTGAAGTTCAAAATGACCTCGTGTGAGCTAATCGAACTCTATCCATCATGAATTTCGGAAACGGCCATGTGATTCGCCTTTTCGTCGCTGCATTGTTCATTGCAGTCGGACACCTGTTTGCATTCGACTGCTTGCCCGCCGCGGCTCAAGCGTGGGACGCACCGGCTTGTGGCAACTGCTTTTGTGTTGGTAACCCCAAGACTCGATACAAATGTGATGGACGATTCTTGTACTGTGCGTGTCATGAGGGACCGAATGTACAGCTAATTGATCCACTGCCGAGGCCGTCCGAGGCGCCGGCTGTGCCCGTCGCCAGTCGTACGACCGAGCCGAGTCCGGCTACTGAAACGGTGCCGCTCCAACCGCAAATCAACGACTGGCGGCACTTCGGATCGATCTACTGCTTCGTGGTCAGTGTGTTGCTCGGGTGGTGGCAAATCAATGTCGCTAAGGCGCGTTTACTGAGGCTCGCGGGTTCGGGAAAATGTGTGCGCGAACACAGACGGAGAGTGAGGCACATAGGAATGCGATTCGCCGTGGCTGCGCTCGTCTTTCCGCCATGCATGTATCTAATCGAAACTTGGTGGCATTAATGTACATGATGTGCAGAAAGAATCTCCGAACTCAGGTTGTGGCTTTCGCCGTAGCTCAGATTGCGTTGACGACGGTATTTCTTGGTTTCGACACCAGTCCTGCGCTCAGTCAGTCCCCCTGCGCGTTTGCCAGTAGCGACGTCCCGGCGTCCGAGCCCATGGTGGTTCATTGTGAGGATAAATGCCATTGCTGGTCCAAATGCGCTTGCGAGGACAAAATGCGGCAGATGAAAATGAAAGCAGAGCAAGCGGAAGTTAGCACGTGGCTGCATGTCATGCCCATATGTAGCTTCCTCCTGATTTGGTGGGCCGGCGTTAGCCAGAGCAAGTTGACGAAAAAGCGTTTTGTCGCGGTCGCTCGCCTCGGTACATGCGTGCGTGAAGATCGCCGACGGTTCAAGCGAGCGATGATTCCCTTCGCCGTGGCGGCAATTTTGATCCCTTCCTGCATTTACTGGCTGGAAAGCCTCCTGCGTTAGAGGTTGTGAACGGTGCCACCGCCCGCGGTGGCATAATCGATAAAATTTTTTTTGAGAGCATAGCAGCAGCGGGCTTTCGCCCGCCGCCACCATGTACTCAGGAGCAGGCTGGAAGCCTGCGATCCCAGTGTGGGAGCCTGCGATCCTAGTGCGTGAACTATGTCTTACGTTCCAGCAATTGCTGCACCGCGTCGACCAGTTGGTCTTCGGGCACGGCGAATTGCCAGGGACGCTGCTTCCATTCCTCATGCGTCTTTGCTGCCTTGAGTCCTTCGGCGAGATCTTTGATCTGCACGATGCGTTGCTCACGCTCCGACGGGCCTTGAATGACCACGCAAGGAGCGCGTCGGCGATCCGCGTATTTCATCTGAGCGTTCAGGCCGGCAGCGCCGACGTAAAGCTCAGAGCGGATTCCGGCAGAACGCAGCCGCGTCACGATCGCCTGGTAATCGGCGACGCGCGACTTGTCGAAAACGATCACGACCACGGGCCCCGCACGCGGAGTTTCATCCAACTTGCCCAGCAGCTTGAGCGCCGCAAGCAATCGAGATACACCGATGGAGAAACCGGTTGCCGGAACGTTGTCGCTGCGATAGCGCGAGACGAGCCCGTCGTAACGACCGCCGCCGCCGACAGAGCCGAAACGCACAGGCGCCCCGGATTCGTCGGTCAGCGGAATCGTCAGTTCAACTTCGAACACGGTGCCCGTGTAATACTCGAGCCCGCGGACAACCGAGGGATCGATCACGATGCGACCGTCATCATAGCCGGCTGCTTTTACCAGCTCGGCGATTTGACGAAGTTCTGCGACACCAGCGCGCCGAAGTTCAGGCGCGTTCTCATCTCCTGCGAGCAACGTCAAGCTCTGCTCGTTGTCGGCTCCCTTCGCCAGGAAGATCGACATAACGAGCGCCGCCTGCTCGTCGGTCAGCTCGGCACCGGCAGTAAAGTTGCCGGCTTCGTCGAAGCGACCTTTCGTGAGCAGCAGGCGAACCGCGTCCGCGCCGAGCCGATCGAGCTTGTCGATTGCGCGCATCGCGGTGAGCTTGCGTTCGGCGTTGTCTTCGCGGGCAAGACCAACGGATTCCAGAACACCGTCCAGAATCTTGCGGTTGTTGATCTTCACAGCGTAGCTGCCGCGCGGAACGCCGATGCGTTCCATCACATCAGCAGCCATCATGCAAAGCTCCGCATCAGCCGTCGGCGATGCAGAGCCTACAGTGTCCGCGTCGAATTGCATGAATTGCCGGAAGCGTCCTGGACCAGCCCATTCATTGCGGAATACCCAGCCGAAGCGGTAAGTGCGAAACGGCTTGGTGATCGTTTCGTAATTCTCCGCGACGAACCGCGCCAGAGGAGCGGTGAGGTCATAGCGCAGCGAGAGCCACTGCTTGTCCTCGTCTTGGAAGGAGAACACACCGGCGTTGGGACGATCCTGATCGGGCAGGAACTTGCCCAATGCATCGGAGTATTCGATAAGCGGTGTCTCCAACGGCTCGAAGCCGTAGAGCTCGTAGACTTCGCGAATCGTTTGCACAATTCGCGAGATTGCGTCGATTTCCGCCGGACCGCGATCAGACAGCCCACGCGGCAGACGCGCGTTCAACTTTTCCATGGTTCTATCTTTCTGTGGGAATGTTGTTGGTTGCGCGCGGTCCGGGCGGAATTATCGACTCTACAGCGGGCTGACGCCCGCCGTTACAGCCGCTGTTACTCCGCTTCCTTGAAGAACACGCGCTTCTTGGAACGCTTGACGGTGACGATGTGGTACGGATGGGTATGAACCGCAGCGCCGACGCCGATGTGCCCGGGGTTGCTCGGGTCGATCTTCTGCTTGCCGGTGATCGTGTAGGTGACGAGAATGCTCTTCGCCTTCTCCTCGACCTCGTCGATCACGACCTTCGGGCCGCCGCTGGTGCTGGTGCCGTGGAAGATGGCGATCACCATCAGCTTGCTGAAGTCGACCGCGGGCGGCGTGTGCACGACGGTCATGACCGAGTTCTCGGTGTGCTGCGCCCAGAGCTTGTTCCAGTCCTTCTGGTTCCTGATCACCTTGCGGGTCAAGGTCTCGATGTCCGAGTGGTCGCCTTCCTTCACTGTCACCGTGGACAGCAGAGTCTTGTGCTTCGTTGCCATAGCGAAGTCCTTTCGTTTGTTTTGCCTTGTCGCATAGCGGGCGGCGCGTTGGCCGCCCTACGAGTTCGAGTTCACACGTGTTTAAGTTCACACGTGCGCGCTTAAGTTCAGAGCCTGAACGCGTTGAGCATCAGCCCGACCATGACGTTGCCGCCTACGGTGACGTCAACTTTGACGTCGCCCTCGCCGGCATGTATCGTGATCGCGCCCTTGCCCTGGTCGGATGTGGAACGCACGCTAATCGATCGAGCTTCGCTCGAAGTCTCCTCGAGATCGCCGGTGACGGAAAACGTCACGTCGCCGTCGACCATCGGGACAGTCAATTTCAGCGTGCCACCGGGGGGAACGGTGGTTTTGTACTTCCCTCCCGCCTCGGCAGGAAATGAAGCGCTGTTGGAACTGTCCTTGTTCTTTGCTTCTGTTTTGATGTACATCGAAGTTCTCCCACGAGCGGGCGGACGCCCGCCGATACAAGAACGGCTGGGCGATCAGCCGTAGCAGATCTCGTGGAGGATCTCGTGCTGTGCGACCTCCTCCGACGCGGATGTTCCCGTCTCATCGGACTTGGGTGTGCCGACTTCTTCGGACCAATCGGTCTCCTCGGTGATGCGCTCGGGATCGTTGATCGCGCCGGCGAACAGGAGCGCGCCGGTTGCACGGTCGACAATCAAGCCCACGAAGGGACGATCGAAGGTGAGCGGCATGACGCAAGATTCGAGGCAGATTTCCACCGAAGTGGCTGCGGCGGCGACAGCGCCGATCTCGTCAAACTGCGCCATGGCCTTATGCTGCACGGCGCTGATGAACGGGCGGTGCTTCGGATTGGTCATGAGCTGACTGAAATCCGCGCCCTGATGGAACGCTTCTTCCAGCCCCAACGCCTTCAGTGAGTCGTTGAGATTCGCCTCGTAGCCGATTTTGAAGCGCGGGAAGTAGAGTACATCGTCGGCGGGGTGCACGCTAGTGAAGGCATCGCGCAGGAAACCAGGCTTCAGTGCACCCACGACGTCGTGAACGTTTTGCCCATGCTCGGGCAGAATGCCGATGAAGCTGACGCGCTCGTCCGTGGTGCCGAAGGGCAGCACGCCGATGCGGCCGATGCCCTGTTTCCAGCCGGCGAATCCGCCGTTGGCCAGGAACATCATCGGGTGATGTCGGATGTCACCGTTGCCCAGACGAATCTGATATTCGGCGGTGCGATCCTTGTCGAACGTCGTCTTCCAGGTGCCCTTGAAGAACGTCGCCGACAGCAGATACATGATCGCGTCGGGTCCGATTTCCTTCAGCAGCTCCTTGATCAGCTCCTCTGTCTCCTTGCTCACCCAACCGTTGATGTCGGTGAGGGTTTTCGGATCGCCGAAGTTGCGCGTCTTGACGGTGGCGCCGAAATGCTGGCGATTCGCGTTGTAAAACGCCTTCTTGAAGTTGAAGTCCTTGTTCGCCCAGATCGAATTGGCGATTGCCAACTTGACGCCGGTGGAGGGATCCTTCAACGCGGCGATGAGATTGGAGTAAGCTGCGTTGACGGTGGAGGCGTCTTCGTAGCCGAGGCCCAATGAATTCACCAGCGCAGAGCGCGTGCTGGTGCGGGCCGAATTGAGCAGCATCCCCAGCGGGATTGAGACTGCCGATGGGGAAACCCAGACGTTTTTGCCTGGATTGCGTTCAACTTCTTGGCCCAAAAGAGCATAGCCAAATTTCTCGGTGGGGGCCAAAAGGCGAATGCTGGTCATCCAAAGCTCCATGTTTCTGCGACTTCTGTGCGCAGCGGGGCGTGATGCCGGCACCGGATTGTGCGCGGCAAACTGAGTTTGACGGCAGCCGTGGCTGCCGTAGGCGAATGTCGCTGTCAGAAATCGACCGGACTTTAGTCCTCGATCGGCTCGCTGGTCACGGTGCGCGTGGTTTTCTCGATAATGCGCTCCGACCTGGGACGCTTTGACTCGTTGCCGATCTCGATGCAAATATCGGCGTCGGGCTCGTATGTTTCGACCACCTTCTTGACGCGATACTCCGTGATGACGGTGGTGGTATCGCCTTCCTTCGTCTCGTTCTTGGAGCTGATGCCTTCGAGATGCTCGATTTCGATTTTGTCGTCGGCCGTGCGCTCGATGCGGCTGATGTACTGCCACTCATGGTCACGCCAAATCTCGTGAAGCAGTCCGCGCCCCACGTGTTCGTCGGTGAGGTCGCCGGCTTTGACGATGGTGCCGTAGCCGTTTGCCACGACCCACTTTGCGGTTTCGGTGTTGAAGTTTCTCACGATGGCTCCTGTGCCTGAGGAAAAATTCGTCGCTCTCATAACTACCCGGACGGCCTGACGGCCGGAGATTTCTTCTAGAAAGCGAGGTGATTTCTGGGTTGTGGTGCGGGAAACGGGTAGTTGTGAAGAGACGAGTTATCTTCGCCGCTGGCTCGCTGTCGTATCTATGTAAATCATGCTTGATGAACCGGGTTTACCTAATCTCAATGTTGAATTCACGCGATGCGGTGGGCCAGCTCGTGCGAGCGGGCCATTTGCTTGCATAAAAAGGGACTATCGCGAGCTTGTCAAGCTAAACTCTTTTACTGGCGTAAAGCGGCCTTGACAATGTGGTGATTCTCGCACAGGCAGACGTTTAGCCTGGGTTTGTCATTTGTCATTCAATTCAAATCCCGAGGACTAAGAAGACCAGACAGGAGTTCGAGATGAAACGGTCTCATCGCTGCGGATCCCTATCCGCAAACCAGATCGGCCATGAAGTCTGCGTGGCTGGCTGGGTTCATGTAAATCGCAATCACGGTGGCTTGATCTTCATCGACCTTCGCGATTCGACCGGACGGGTGCAGCTGGTCGCTGACCCCACCGAGAACAAGCAGGTATACGACAAACTTGCAGCGTGCAAGAGCGAGTACGTTGTGATCGCACGCGGCAAGGTAAGCGCTCGTCCCGAGGGAACGGTAAACAATGCGCGTTCTACCGGCGCCGTCGAGATCTATCCCCACGAGGTCGAGGTGTTGAACACCAGCCGGCCGCTACCCTTCCAGCTCGATCACGCTGACGAAGTGGACGAACTGCTGCGCATGCGCTATCGCTATCTCGACCTGCGTCGGCCTGAGATGAGTCAAAGGCTGCGTCTGAGGCACCAGATCACGCAATCAATTCGACGCGCGCTCGACGCGGAAGGCTTCATCGAAGTCGAGACGCCAATCTTGACCAAAGCGACGCCGGAAGGCGCTCGCGACTTCCTCGTGCCCAGCCGGCTTTCGCTCGGCGAGTGGTATGCGCTGCCGCAGTCACCGCAGCTGTTTAAGCAAACGCTCATCATGAGCGGCGTCGATCGGTACTACCAGATTGCTCGCTGCTTCCGCGACGAGGACCTTCGTGCCGACCGCCAGCCCGAGTTTACTCAGGTGGACATGGAGCTTGCGTTCACCGACGAGTCCGAAATCATGGCGGTGGTCGAGCAGTTGCTGCGCGAGTCATTCGCCGTCGTCGGCATCGACATCGCCGGTCCGTTCCAGCACATGACGTACGCCGAGGCGATGTCCAAATACGGCAGCGACAAACCGGATCTACGATTCGGCATGGAGCTGAAGGACTTGACCGAGGTGGCGAAAGTCACCGACTTCAAGCCGTTCCGTGGTGCTGCCGAATCCGGCGGCGAACTCAAAGCGCTCTGCATCACAGGCGGTGCCGGCAAGCATTCTCGCAAGCAGCTCGACCTCTGGCAGGAATCTGCGAGGTCGTTCGGCGCAAAGGGATTGGGCTGGCTCGAGTTTGGTGAGCAAGGCGTAAGGTCGTCCGGCATCGACAAGCACATGAAGCCGGAGGAGCTCGAGCGAATTCGCGAGTTGACCGGCGCGCAGCAGGGAGATCTCTTGCTGATGGTCGCGGACGCGCCCGCCACGGTGGCCAATGTGCTTGGACGTTTGCGCCTCAAGCTCGGCGAAGAATTGAAGTTGATCGACACCACGGCGCACAAGCTGCTCTGGGTGGTCGACTTCCCGATGTTCGAATACGACGAGCAGGAGGGACGGCTCACGGCCGTGCACCATCCGTTCACCAGCCCGAAGGCTGAGGACCTGCACCTGCTCGAGAGCGATCCGCTCAAGGTCCGTGCTCGTGCTTACGACATCGTTTACAACGGCGTCGAAGTGGGAGGCGGTTCCATCCGCATTCACTCGCAAGAACTTCAGAGTCGGGTGTTCTCGCTCATCGGCATCGACGCCGAGACGGCGAGCAAAAAGTTCGGCTTCTTGCTCGATGCGTTGCAGTCCGGAGCGCCGCCGCACGGTGGTCTTGCTCTCGGTCTCGACCGGCTCGTCATGCTGCTTACGGGCGGCAAATCCATTCGCGACGTCATCGCGTTTCCCAAGGCTTCGTCGGGTGCATGCCCGATGACCGGCGCGCCGTCGGCAGTGCCCGAGGGGCAGCTCAAGGAACTTCGCGTGCGCAACACAACCGCTCCTGCGAAGGAGCAAAATTGATCGGACAGGACATGACCGAAACAAATGTGAATTACGACAATGAAGCACGCGCTCGTGATTGGGCGCCGGTGCTTCTTTCCACCGGCTTCCACATGAGCAGCGCCATGTCGCTGGCCATGGGAATGTGCGCCGGCAGAGCGAACCACATGGCGATTCGCAACGTGCAGAACTTGCTTCTCAACGGGTGCAAGGACTCGCAGGAATGGCAGAACGCCATCGATACGCTGTTGGAACTCTATCACGCGCATCCTGACCGGGAACAGAGTTCCGGTGGGTGGTTCCATGCGAGTTCTTCGACACCGCTGGCGATGGCCGCGGCCATCGAGGCTGCTCGGGCTGCGAAGATGAAGCTGTATCCCGACCTGTATCCGGAGGGGCACATCGAGGGATCTCAGTTCGCCGTGCTGAAGTATCTTCTGCAGGCGTTCGCCAAAGATCCGACCAAGGCGGCCGAAGGTCTGGCGTGGCTCGAGCACAATCTCAACGTCCGCTATCCAGAGAAGGCGAAATCCTGATGTACGCAACAGGCAAAGAACTGGTGGACGTTCAGAATCCGGATCCGGTCGACCGCATCGCGCAGTTGGCGTTTCAACTGCGCGAATCCTACCATCGCCTTCTGGGCATGGCGCAGGAGAAGGGGCTCGCGGCGAACATCATTCACCAATGCGCGCTCGGCAAGCTGAACGCTCAGGTGGTGCTCGATACCTGCGACGCCGAGAAGCAATACGACTTCCTGCGACTCGAACGTGAAACGCAGGGCGCGACCGCTGCTGCCGCTGCGGATGACGACGAGCCGCTCACGCTGTCGGAGGCATCCCAGGTACTCTTCCACTGGGGCATGCGTCACAACGTGCTGAAGCGCACCGTTGACCCCGACAATCCCGCTCAGGGCCCTGTCACGAAGCCAACCCTTCACTGACGACTTCAAAAACGTCGTACATTGAAGGCCCATCACCACTAGAAGGAGACGGTCATGAGTCAAATCTTACTGCTCCCTCCGGGAGTGGTGACCGCTGCCGCTGTTCTTGCGGCGGTTGTTCTTCCAGCGGTTGTTCTTTCGGCGGTGTACGTTCTGATCTTCATGGCGTTCGTGATTCACGAGGCGGGTCACTGGCTGGCGGCGAGGATGTTCAAGCTTCCCGCGCCGGTCTTTTCCATGTCTCCAAAGCGTGCGCCTTACCGAGTGGTCGGACGTGCTTTCGGCACGCAATTCAGGTGTTCGCTGCGATGGATCAAAGGCTGCTATGTTGCGGTGCTGTTTGATCCGTCCGACACGGACAGAATCGTGGCTCTCGAGACGGCAACGGGCATCAAGATGCCGGAGAGCCGTGCTGCCCTGTGGTGGCAGCGCGCCTTCGTATATGCTGCGGGACCAATCGCCAATATCATGTGCGCGAGTGCTTGCGCCATCCTTGCCTATTGGCTGCTGCCACCGTCAGCCGAACTGAGTTTGATGTTCGGATTGCTCCTGCTCACCCTCGTGGTGAATTCGGTGGTAAACCTACTCGCCGCACTAGCCAATCTGGCACCGCGGAAGGGATTCGATGGATGGCAGATCCTCGACGAAATTCGCAGGCGTCCTAAACATGGCTGGCGACCGCTGCCTGATCTACGACCATAACGGAGACAACAATGAGTAGCGAAAAATCCGGTGGCTGGTTCGGCGGCCTCGGAAAAAGCTCGTCTCGCCTGATCGGCGGGATTGGCGCGATATTCACTGCGCGTCGGCTCGATGATGCGGCTCTCGAAGAACTCGAGGATCTGCTGATCACGAGCGACATGGGCATCGACCTCGCCGGCGAAGTTGTCGAGTCGCTGCGAAGCAAGCGATTCAATGCGCAGGTTACGCCTGACGAAGTGCGTGCCGCGCTCGCGGAGCAAGTGCTCGCTCGCGTCGAGCTGGTGGCGAAGCCTCTGCGCCTCGACACCGCGGCGCGTCCGCACGTGATTCTTGTCGTCGGCGTCAACGGCGCCGGCAAGACAACTACCATCGGCAAGCTGGCGAAGCAATACAGCGACGCCGGCAAAAAGGTGATGCTGGCAGCCGGCGATACTTTCCGCGCCGCTGCCGGCGAACAGCTCGAGATTTGGGCGCGCCGTTCCGGCTGCCCGATCGTCTCGGCTGCAGCCGGTGCGGATGCTGCCGGTGTTGCGTTCGATGCGTACTCGCAGGCGAAAGCGCAGAATCTCGACGTCCTACTCATCGACACGGCGGGGCGTCTGCAGAACAAGAAGGACCTGATGGGCGAGCTCCAGAAGGTCGTGCGCGTTCTGAAAAAGGTCGACGCGACGGCACCACATTCGGTGCTGCTCGTGCTCGATGCCACCACAGGCCAAAACGCGATCCCGCAAGCGGAAACGTTCCGCGACGTGGTCGGCGTCACCGGCATGGTGATGACGAAGATGGACGGATCCGCTCGCGGCGGCGTTCTTGTAACGCTCGCCGAGAAGTTCGGCATTCCCGTGCACTTCATCGGACTTGGCGAAGGCATCGAAGACCTTCGCGTCTTCGACCCTCACGCCTACTCGCGTGCGCTCGTCGGACTCGAATCCTGAGCCGCTGTGCGCGCTCGTCGGCTCGAATCGTGGGAGCGCGCCGACGCATGTAGCGGCTTGCGGAATCCCGCTTCGCGGACGCCGAATAACCAACGTTCGAACCGGGGTGGTGGCACGCCACCACTCCGGTTCACCGCCAAAGACGGATATCCGTATCAGGCATTAAACGACCGCGATTCTTATGCCTGTAGCGGATATATCCCTCAGGTGCATCAAAAAACGCCAGTTTGTATCCGTTTTTTTGCTTGCCTGCTCTATTCATACATATAGTTAGCAAGGGGGCAATCTTCTGAAAATCGGTTTGCCAAGCCGGTTGATTCGGGATGAAATTGAATCACAGGGGTCGCAAATTATTATGGACCAGGGTCAAA
>Ga0134128_10000925_pt1 | contig 39737 bp, 33 predicted proteins | sample KB31754_FD_96462 | JGI IMG/M metagenome (GOLD analysis project Ga0134128, IMG submission 96462) | Terrestrial soil microbial communities with excess Nitrogen fertilizer from Kellogg Biological Station, Michigan, USA - KB3-175-4 | ecosystem: Environmental > Terrestrial > Soil > Unclassified ...
ACAGATTTTCCTGGAGCCGTCTTACGCTTTGAATGAGATCAGTTTGTATGTGCGCCTTCTTGCTATTTGCCAGCCGGAATCAATTTTGCAATGGCAGCTTACTGCTGATTATTCACTTCTTGCAGGAGGCGGAATTTTTGGTGATACAACGAAGCTAAGGCCTACACAGCGTTTCTGGAATATGAAACAATTTTCATCAACTCCTGAAAATTTAAAAGCTATGCCGGTTACCGGTGATGCAAAGGACATTTCAGTTGCAGCTTTGGGTGATAATGAAAAAGGAATCTATGCCATTCATTTGGTGAATAACGGCGCTGCAAGAAAAATTACTCTCCGTGGGATTCCTGAGAAAATAAAGCAATTCAAAATTTTTGTAACTGATAAAAACCGGGATATGATGCAGGAAAAAAGTGTTCATGTGGTGAATGGAGAAGCAGCTTTTATTTTAAATGAAACAAGCTTTACCTCTTTATTTAGTAAATAGTTTGAAGAGATAAATCAATTATTGCGCACAGATTTGTAGTAAAGAAACAAATAACGGGAAAACTTATTTCGCCATTATAAAAAAGAAAATTTAGAAAAAATAAATGAAACTACAATTAACCGATATCAGCATCGTGGTCATCTACCTGGTTTCGATGCTTTTGATTGGCATGTATTTCAGGAAGAAGGCGCGCAAGAATAAAGAGAGTTATTTACTCGCTGGAAAAAAATTACCGTGGTATCTTCTTGGCCTCAGCGATGCATCGGATATGTTTGACATCAGCGGCACCATGTGGATGGTTTCCTTATGTTTTGTTTATGGTTTTAAAAGCATCTGGATTCCGTGGCTGTGGCCGGTCTTTAACCAGGTTTTCAATATGATGTTTTTGGCAAAATGGTTGCGCCGTTCCAATGCTGATACAGGCGCTGCGTGGCTTGCTACAAGGTTTGGTCTCACCGGAAAAGGTGTTGCCTCATCGCATAATATTACCGTTGTTTTTGCACTCATTGGTTGCCTTGGTTTCCTCGCTTATGGTTTTGTCGGACTGGGAAAATTTATCGAAATTTTTGTTCCGTGGAATCTGGTTCAGCCTTATGTTCCTTTTCATGTGGGCGCCGAATATGTAGCGCATTTTTATGGAATTGTGTTCACCTTGTTTGCCATGTTTTATTCCATACTCGGTGGTATGAACAGTATCGTCATTGGGGATTTGATCAAGTATATGATCATGACGGTTGGTTGTATCGCCATTGGTTATATCGCAATGAAACATTTGCATGGACAAAAATTAAATGTTCCAAAGGGATGGAGTTCTCCATTCTTTGGTGTGGATTTGGACCTTGATTGGAGAAATATTGTTCCCGACGCCATGAGAAAGATCAAAGATGATCAGTTCGGATTGTTCAGCATTTTTTTTATGATGATGTTGTTCAAAGGTGTTTTTGCCTCTCTTGCAGGCCCGGCGCCAAATTACGATATGCAAAAAGTATTGTCAACACGTTCGCCTAAAGAGGCTTCTAAAATGACGGGTTTTGTTTCCATTATTTTATTGCCCATCAGATATACGATGGTGATCGGACTTACAGTTTTGGCCATACTTTATTACAATCAAATGGACTTGAGTGCACCAGGCGGGGGAACAGATTTTGAAAGAATTTTGCCTGCGGCAATCAATGGTTTTTTGCCTGTTGGAATTTTAGGAATTGTTTTGACAGGCTTACTCGGCGCTTTTATGGGAACTTTTTCGGGAACGTTAAATGCAGCGCAAGCCTACATTGTCAACGATATTTACCTGAAATACTTACATCCGGGCGCATCCACAAAGCGCGTGATGTTCATGAATTATACAACGGGAATTGTAGTGGCTACGATAGGAATCATTCTTGGATTTTATGCAGAAAATGTGAACTCGATTTTGCAATGGATCGTTGGCGCTTTATATGGTGGCTACATTGCTGCCAACATGCTCAAATGGTATTGGTGGCGATTTAATGCAAGAGGCTTTTTCTGGGGAATGATGGCGGGAATTATTGCCGCTTTGGTTTTTCCGTTCATCTTTTCCGGATTGGCACTTTACAACTGGCCACTTCTGTTCTTGATCTCATTAATCGGGTGCATTGCAGGTACTTATTCAACGCCTCCGACAGATATAGAGATTTTAAAAAAATTTTACAAACAGGTAAGGCCATGGGGGTTTTGGAAACCTGTTCACGAATTGGTGGTTGGCGAAGATCCGGCGTTTGTAGGCAATAAAAGATTCAAACTCGATATGTTCAACGTGATCCTCGGGATTATCGGCCAATCCTGTCTCACCATTTTACCCATGTATTTGATTTTATGGATGAAACTTCCATTGCTCATAACAATATTGATCCTTGGCATCATTGTTATTATCCTTAAAAAAACCTGGTGGAATAAATTAGAGAATTAAATTTTTTAAAATAAAAAATCAGTGATAAAAGAAATTATATGAACGAATATTTTCAAAACAGGCTTCAATTTTTGCAGGGGGTTCAGCAAAAATTATTGGAGAAAAAAAATATCGAGAAAAAATCGGTCAACGGAATTTATAACCGTTTTGAAAACCCGATTCTTACCCCACAGCATACACCGTTGCAATGGCGTTTTGATCTCGATCCTGTTTCCAATCCTTTTCTTTTAGAGCGTTTTGGAATTAATGCAACCTTCAATTCTGGTGCAATAAAAATGAATGGTAAATATCTGCTCGCTGTAAGAGTAGAAGGAAAAGATCGAAAATCTTTTTTTGCAATTGCAGAAAGTAAAAACGGAATGGATCATTTTATTTTTTGGAATCACCCTGTTGCAATGCCATCAAAAAAAGGAGAGACAAATATTTATGATATACGTCTCATACAGCATCAGGATGGCTGGATCTACGGGCTTTTTTGTACAGAAAGACGTGATCCTTCAGCCCCGGAAAGTGACCAATCATCTGCGATTGCACAATGTGGAATAGCACGGACAAAAGATCTGGTCAATTGGGAAAGGTTGCCTGATTTAAAAACTTCTTCGGCCCAGCAAAGAAATGTAGTCCTTCACCCGGAATTTGTGAATCATCAGTATGCATTTTACACAAGGCCGCAGGATGGTTTTGTTGAAGCGGGAAGCGGCGGCGGTATTGCAATTGGTTTTTGTGATGATATAGAAAATGCAGTTATTCAACAGGAAATTATTATTGACGAAAAAAAATATCATACCGTTTATGAAGCAAAAAACGGCCTCGGTCCGGCGCCTTTGAAAACTGAAAAAGGCTGGCTACATTTAGCTCATGGCGTAAGGAACACCGCGTCCGGACTACGTTATGTGCTTTATATGTTTATGACTGACTTGAATGATATTACCAAAGTGATCCATAAACCCGGCGGATATTTTATGGCACCTGAAGGGGAGGAAAGAGTGGGTGATGTATCCAATGTTCTTTTTTCAAATGGCTGGATCATGGATGACGATGGAACCGTTTTTATTTATTACGCCTCATCGGATCTTAAAATGCATGTGGCGGTTTCTTCTATCGAAAAATTATTGGATTACGTAATCAATACGCCAAAAGATGAATTTAGTTCTGAAGCTTCGGTTCATACAATTATGAGCATTATTGAAAAAAACCGGCAGTCAGGCTCTGTGATAAAAAATGGTAAAGCAAAAAAGGTGCATCATGCTTAACTTTAGAAAAAAAATCAGAACAGCAAAAGGACAAATATCTCGAATTCCTATTTTCTCTTGAGCCATCCTATATAGACTTCGGAGGTTTTGGTAAAAGAAGAAAATAATTAATAATCACAGTTCCCCCTAACCCTCCTTCGGAGGGCAGGGAGGCCATAAAATGGAAGAATATGTTGCAACAATTTAAAGAAGACCTCGAAAATGAATTGCAAAACATTCTTGATTTCTGGGAAAATAAAACCATTGATGATTTGCATGGCGGATTTTTAGGGCAAATAGATAATGACAATAAAATTATTCCGGACGCACCCAAAGGTTCTGTGTTAACCAGCAGGATTTTGTGGACATTTTCGTCGACTTATAATCTTATAAAAAGTACGGATTATTTAAAAACTGCTGAAAGAGCATTTGGATATTTAAGAGATCATTTTATTGATAAAGAATATGGCGGAGTCTTTTGGACGGTGGATTACAAAGGAAATCCGCTTGATACAAAAAAACAAATTTATGCTTTGGCTTTTGCAATCTATGGTCTCAGTGAATATTATATCGGCAGTAAAAATGAGGAAGCACTCCTGCTCGCAATTGATTTATACGATACCATTTTAAAATACAGTTATGATTTAGAAAATGGTGGCTACATTGAAGCGCTGACAAGAGATTGGAAAGAAATCGATGATTTAAGATTGAGCAATAAAGATGCGAATGAAAAGAAATCGATGAACACGCATTTGCATTTGCTGGAAGCTTTTGCAAATCTCTATCGTGTATGGAAAAATGAAAAGTTAGAAGAAAAAATTTCAGAACTGATTTATATTTTTCTCAATCAAATCATTGACCCGGAGACACATCATTTGATTTTATTTTTTGATGAAAAATGGAATCCAAGATCACAGATTGTTTCTTATGGACACGACATTGAAGCATCATGGCTGATAGAAGAAGCGGCGAAAATAATTGGTAATGAACCACTGTTGCAACAAGTGAAAGATCAATCGAACAATCTCGCAATCGCAGCATCAGACGGACTTGATACAGACGGAGGATTATGGTATGAGTACGATTTGGAAAAAGATGACCTGGTAAAAGAAAAGCATTCATGGCCGCAGGCAGAAGCAATGGTTGGATTTTTTAATGCCTGGAAAAATACCGGTGTGGACAGGTCTTTAAACAGGTCTTTAGATTCATGGAATTTTATTCAGGAACATATTCTCGATAAAAAAAAAGGGGAATGGTTTTGGGGAATTCATGCTGATAATACGGTGATGAATGAAGATAAAGTGGGAATCTGGAAATGCCCGTATCACAATAGCCGGGCTTGTATGGAGTTGATAAAACGAATTTGAGAACACGAATTTTGGAACACGAATTAGGAATGCAGCGGTTAGATGTTCGGATTACGTCTTTAAATTGGAAGAATAAAAATTGATTTATCATTAATAAAAATAAAAACAATGACAACACGTCGCTCCTTTATTAAAACATCATCTGTTCTCTCCGCTGGATTGATGATTGCTCCTTCTGCATTTAAACCAAAAAATCCTTTGATCGGTTTGCAGTTATATACCGTTCGCGATGCAATGGCAAAAGACCCAAAAGCAACACTGTCAAAAGTTGCAGCGATTGGATACAATTCAGTTGAAGGCGCAACTTATACAGGTACAGAAAAATTTTATGGAATGACGCCCAAAGAATTTAAAGATGTTTTAAAACAAAACGGGCAGGTAATGTATAGCAGTCATTACATGCTGGGCGAACAGGAAATGAATGGAAAGCCAATCAAAGGAACCATTTTGCATGATTGGGACAAAGCAGTGGATGATGCTGCGGAAGTGGGATTGAAATATATGGTGTGCGCTTATCTGATGGACTCAGAACGTGGCGATCTGGATCATTATAAAAAGGTGGTTGAGGATTTGAATAAAGCCGGTGAAAGATGTAAAAAATCAGGAATTCAATTGTGTTATCACAACCACAATTTTGAATTTGTGAAACAGGGAGATGTATATCCATACGATATTCTGATGAGTGCTGATAAAAACCTGGTGAAGATGGAAATGGATATTTATTGGGTTACCAAAGCAGGAATGGATCCGCTTAAATTGTTTAAAGAATATCCGGGAAGATTTCCATTGTGGCATGTAAAAGATATGGATAAAACTGCGGCCCAGGATTTTACAGAAGTTGGAAACGGTGTGATCAATTTCAAAGAAATTTTCAAACATAAAAATGAAGCGGGCATGAAATATTTTTATGTGGAACAAGACAAAACTCCGGGCGATCCATTTGTAAGCATCAAAGAAAGTATTGACTACATAAAGAAGAATTTAGTGTAGGGAAAAGGAATTATTGAATTAATTAATTATTGAATTATTCGGTTTAGAAGAGTTTAGAAGGGTTTAGAAGGTGTAGTGATATCCTTATTTAAAATAACAACAAATGAATCAGATTTTAAAGATTTTCGTTTTTATCGCTTTCGTTTTGACATCTCTTCAGGTTTACAGCAAACCAACAAATAATGGCATTTTTCAAATTCGCATTTATCATTTGAAAAATGATGCGCAGGTAAATGCAACGGATCATTTTCTTCAAACGGCTTTCCTGCCTGCATTACATCGTTTTGGTATCAAAAATATTGGTGTATTCAAACCAATAGCAAATGATACTTCGACAGTAAAGTTTATTTATGTTTTAATTCCTTTTTCTTCGGCAGATCAATGGAAGAAAATTAATGATCGCCTCAGTTCTGATGCTGTTTTTAAATCTTCTGCAAAAGATTTTTTAAATGCTGATGCAAAAAATCCGGCATTTGAAAGAATGGAATCTATTTTATTGGAACCATTTTCTGCGCATCCCGATTTGACTTTGCCTAAACAAAAAAGCGCTGAAAGAGTTTTCGAATTAAGAAGTTATGAAAGCCCGACAGAAGTTTTGTTTGAGAAAAAAGTAGCGATGTTTAATACAGGCGGAGAGATACCGATTTTCAACCGCCTTGGCTTCAATCCGGTCTTTTATGGAAAAGTAATTTCAGGAAGCCGCATGCCAAACCTCATGTACATGCCTGTATTTGATAATGTGCAACAGAAGAATGAAGGTTGGAAAAAATTCGGCTCTGATACAACGTGGAAGCGCATTTCAACGATTCCTGAAAATAAAAATGATGTAAATGTGAATCACATCGACAGCATCATGATGCATTCAACTGATTATTCCGATTATTAAAATCAATAAATTTTCAATCATGCTTTTTCAATCATTAAAACTTTTTATCGCAACTTTTTTTATGATTTTATCCATAGACAGTTTCGCTCAAAGCGTTGGAATTTTTGAGGGACAAAGCGATGTGGGAAAAGTGATTCACAAAGGAAGCGGCGTTTATAATTCTTCTTCGGATGAATATTTGATTTCAGGAAGTGGCAGCAACATCTGGTTTACCAATGATGAATTTCATTTTGTCTGGAAAAAAATGACCGGAGATTTCATTCTTCATGCAAGAGGAAAATTGATTGGAAAGGGCGTGGAAGAACATCGCAAATTTGGAATTATGATTCGGCAAAACCTCGACAGCAGCTCAGCAATGGTTGCCGCAACCATTCATGGAAGTGGCCTTACTTCTTTGCAATATCGGAACGCTCCTCATACAAACGTAGAAGAAAAACAAATGGATATTCACTTGCCGGATGTGGTTCAACTGGAAAGAAGGGGAGATACTCTTATCATGTCTGTAGCGCATTTTGGAGATACTTTTTTAACACAACAAGTTTCTAATATCAAATTCACTGGTGATGTTTATGTCGGTTTGTTTGTTTGTGCTCATAATAAAGATGTGGTTGAAAAAGCAACTTTTGATAATGTAAGAATGGTCATTCCTGCATCAAAAGATTTGGTTCCTTACAGGCAATATCTTGGCAGCCATATCGAAACGATGGATGTGATGACGGGTAAGAGAAAAATATTGTATTCTGAAAATGTGTCTTTGCAGGCTCCTAACTGGATGAAAGATGGCAAAGCGCTCATCTATAATTCAAAGGGATCATTATATCGCTTTGATCTAAAAAGCCGCAAGCCAATGTTGCTTCCAACTGGTAAAGTAAAAGACATTAATAATGATCACGTGATTTCTTTTGATGGAAAAATGTTGGGAATAAGCGCCGCAGGTCCGGATGGTAAACCAGGCTCTACTGTTTATACGGTTCCTGTTACAGGAGGCGAACCGAAGTTAATTACTCCATTAACCGGTTTGTCCTATTTCCACGGCTGGTCGCCCGATGGCAAGTGGCTAACGTACACGGCCAAACGAAATAATGATCCTACACCTGCTGGGTTTGATATTTATAAAATCCCTTCCAATGGTGGAAAGGAAATACAACTGACAAATGTAACAGGACTTGACGACGGCCCGGAATATAGTCCGGATGGAAAATACATTTATTTCAATTCTGTGCGAAGCGGTTTGATGCAGTTATGGAGAATGAAACCTGACGGAAGCGATCCTGAACAACTTACAAACGATGAATACAACAATTGGTTTCCACACATTTCTCCGGATGGAAAATGGATCGTTTGTATCTCGTTTTTAAAAGGTGAAGTGAAGCCGGATGATCATCCATTTTACAAACATGTTTATTTGCGAATGATGCCAGCTTCCGGTGGTCCGCTAAAAGTAATTGCGTATTTATACGGAGGCCAGGGAACGATCAATACGCCTTCATGGTCCCCAGACAGCAAAAAAATTGCTTTCATAAGTAACACACAAATGTCACCACAAACCAATCAATAATTCAAACTAAATCTTAGGTAATTTTTAAATCAAACAATCATAAAACATGAATCCTCGAATGTTCTCTTGTAAAAAACAACTGCCTGCTTTTTTACTCACAGCCGTTTTTTTATTCATCATGTCAATCAGTAATTTATTTGCACAGATGAATAAAAATCAGGCGAAAATAAACGCACTTGTAAAGCAAATGACGCTGGAAGAAAAAGTGGGCCAGATGGCGCAGGTTTCGATTGAATCTTTGGGAAAAATTGAAGGCGATAATTTTGTTTTCGATGAAGCGAAATTGAAAGATGCTGTAGAAAATTATAAGATCGGTTCTATTTTAAATTCTCCGGGAATGCCTTTAAAAGCTGAGCAGTGGAACGCGGTAGTTGAGCAAATTCAAAATGCAGCAAAGCAAACTAAAATGAAGATTCCTGTTTTGTATGGTTTGGATGATAATCACGGATGCAATTACGTTTTAGGCGCTACACTTTTTCCTCAGCAAATCGGACAATCTGCCACATGGAACCGTGAATTGATTTTTAATGCAGGCGTTATCACCGCTTATGAATCAAGGGCTGCAAGCGTTCCATGGACTTTTTCTCCAGTACTTGATTTAGGAACAAACCCACAGTGGCCGAGGATTTGGGAAGATTATGGAGAGGATCCTTATTTGGATGCAACGATGGGAGTTGAGTTTATAAAAGGTGTTCAAAATCCATTAGGCAGTAAAGATAAACTTGCAGTGAGTATCAAACATTATATGGATTATTCTGATCCAAAATCGGGTCATGACCGTACAGATTCATGGATTCCTGAACATTATTTGCGTGAGTATCATTTACCTCCTTTTGCAGCAGCAGTGAAGGCCGGCGCAAGAACGGTGATGGTAAATTCTGCATTGATCAACGGAATTCCAACACACATCAATAAACATCTCTTGACTGATATTATGAAAGGCGAATTGGGTTTTACGGGATTTATTGTTACAGATTGGCAGGATATTGAAAATGTATATCGCCGCGATCACATCACCAAAAATATCAAAGACGCAACGATGCTGGCCATCAATGCAGGAATTGATATGTCGATGATTCCATACAACTACAAAGAATTTTGTACTGATTTAATTGCTTTGGTAAAGGAAGGAAAAGTTCCGATGAGCAGAATTGATGATGCGGTAACCAGGATTTTGAGGGTAAAAGATGAATTGAATCTTTTTACAACACCGGTGACTTATTTAAAAGATTATCCAAAATATGCAAGCACAGAATTTCAAAAAGCATCATATAATACTGCTGCAGAATCGATCACTTTATTAAAGAATGAAAATAATATTTTGCCAATTTCAAAGACTGCAAAAATTTTGGTAGCAGGCCCAAATGCCAATTCAATGCGTTGTTTGAATGGAGGCTGGAGCTACACATGGCAAGGAGAAAAAACTGATTTTTATGCAAAACAATACAATACGATTTTAGAAGCGGTTACCAATAAATTTGGAAAAGATAATGTGAAATATGCTCAGGGCGTTTCTTATAATCAAGCGTGGGGAAAATTTAACGAAGATACTTTAAAGGATGTTGATGCAGCAGTTAAAGCCGCTGCAGACGTGGATTACATCTTGTTGTGCATTGGTGAAAACAGTTACACTGAAACGCCGGGAAACATTGACGATATGAATTTATCTCCCAATCAAATGGCATTTGCACAGGCGATGATCAAAACAGGGAAACCAGTAATTACTATTTTAAATGAAGGCCGTCCGCGAATCATCAATGATCTTGTTCCCGGTTCAAAAGCGATAGTTGATATTTATCTTCCTTCCAATTTTGGTGCTGATGCATTGGTAAATATTCTTACCGGAGATGTTAATCCAAGTGGAAAATTGCCGATCACTTATCCGCGATATCCTAACTCTTTGGTGAGTTATATTCACAAACCTTCAGAAGGCGGCAGCAATCCGCAGGGTGGAGATTTTGATCCGCAATGGCAATTTGGTTTTGGCTTGTCCTATACCACTTTTGCTTATAGCGATTTGAAAATTAATAAAACCACATTTGGTCCTGATGAAACAGCGACCATTAATGTAACTGTAAAAAATACAGGAAGCCGCGAAGGCAAAGAAGTGGTTCTATTATTTTCTTCGCAATTGGTAGCGTCCATTACTCCTGATGTAAAAAGATTGCGCAGGTTTGAGAAGGTAGATTTAAAACCAGGAGAATCAAAAACAATCACTTTCACATTGCCTTTGAAAGACCTGGCTTTTGTAAATAATGATAACAAAAAAATTCTTGAAGCCGGTGATTTTAAAATTCAAATCGAAAATCTTACTTCAGGATTTAGTGTAAATAAGACAAAGATTTTTTAGGAAGATTACCGCTGATTGTGTTCAATTTTTGGAAGTAAAATGATGCGGTTTCTTTTAAAGAAAGAAGGTAATAAGGGGATTGATTTTTTAGGATGGTTTTGTTACTAAGGTTTAACAAAAAATAGATGTGTAAACCGGGATATTATTAAGTTTCTTTTAAAGAAAGAAGGTAATAAGGTGGTTGATTTTTTGGATGGTTCTGTTACTAAGGTTAGAGAACAATAGATGTGTAAACCGGAAAGTATTGTGTTTGTTTTAAAGAAAGAAGGTAATAAGGTGGCTAATTTTTTAGAATGGTTCTGTTACTAACGTTTAAAGAACAATAGATGTGTAAACCGGAAAATTATCAGTTTTCTATTAAAAGAAAGAAGGTAATAAGGTGGTTGATTTTTTTGGATGGTTCTGTTACTAAGGTTTAAAGAACAATACATGTGTAAACCGGAAAATCAGTTTTGTTTTAAAGAAAGAAAGTAATAACGTGGATGATTTTTTAGAATGGTTCTGTTACTAAGGTTTAAGAACAATAGATGTGTAAACCGGAAAGTATTGTGTTTGTTTTAAAGAAAGTAGGTAATAAGATGGTTGATTTTTTTGTTTGGTTCTGTTACTAAGGTTTAAGAACAATAGATGTGTAAACTGGAAAGTTTTGTGTTTGTTTTAAAGAAAGAATTTATTCAAACACGCAAAATGATTTGAGATAGAAAATACCTCAACCTTAGTAACAGAGAAGACCACATAAACACAACAACCTTATTAGCTTATTACAAGAAAGCTGCAATTAAATATTCATATAGAAAAGATGCCTTAACATAAGTAACACGCAAGACCAAATAATCACAACAACCTTATTAGCTTATGTTTAAAAAAAAGGCTATCAGATATTGAAGCATGTGTTTTATTTATTGTAAAAGATGAAAATGGAAATTAAAAAATTATGAAAACAAAATACTTTTTAGCATTATTAATCCTGGTAGTTCTTTCCTGTAAAAAAACACCGGTAAAACCCATCCCTGAACCACCGGTAACGCCACCCGATACAACTCATGTAGATCCTACTCCTACAGATCCGGCTACGGCAAATACCATTGGATTCTTTTTGGATGATTGGGCACCGAAAACCTTTACTGTTCCGGCTTTTACTGATACTACTTTGCCTTCTTCCACTTCTGTTACAGTAAATATTGATGCCGGAACCATCATTACAAAAGTGCCAAATTCCATCTTCGGAAATAATGCAAATCTCTGGATGACACAAATTGTAACAGAGCCTTTGCTGATGAGTTACTTAAAGAATTTGCATCCACGGGTTATTCGTTTTCCCGGTGGCAGTATCAGTGATGTTTTTTTCTGGAATTCACCGAAAGGAGTTCCGCCATCTGATGCGCCGGATACTTTGTTAGATGCAAATGGAAAGGGAACAGCAAGTGGTTATTGGTATGGAAAAAATGAGGAGAGCTGGACCTTTTCTGTTGATAATTATTACAATCTGAGGCAGCAAACCGGCAGTCAGGGAATGATAACCATCAATTATGCTTATGCCCGTTATGGTACCAGTGCAAATCCGGTAGCAACAGCCGCGCATCTTGCAGCAGATTGGGTTCGCTATGATAATGGACGTACCAAATATTGGGAAATTGGCAATGAAGATAATGGCACCTGGGAAGCAAGTTACCGGATTGATGTGAGCAAAAATAAAGATGGCCAACCGGAAATTATTACCGGTGATTTGTATGGAAGGCACTTCAATGTTTTTGCAGACTCCATGCGCGCAGCGGCAAAGGAAGTGGGAGCAACGATTTTTATTGGAGCACAACTTTTGGAAAAACAACCGGAGAGTTGGCAGACAGCAACAGATAAATCCTGGAACACAGGTGTGTTGGTGCAGGTAAAATCTTCAGCAGATTTTTATATTATTCACAGTTATTTTACCCCTTATCAAACGAATGCAACTGCCGATGTAATTCTCAATTCTGCTGTTGATAATACGAATGCGATGATGACTTATTTGAATACAAATCTGTCAAATGCAGGAGCGCCTATGAAACCAATTGCATTAACTGAATGGAATATTACTTCGCAGGGTTCGATGCAACAGGTTTCTTTTATTAACGGAATCCATGCAGCGATTTTATTAGGACAGGCTTTGCAAAATAAATACGGTGAAACTTCACGCTGGGATCTTGCAAATGGTTGGGATGGTGGAAATGACATGGGACTTTTTAATCAGGGTGATGAGCCTGGGGCGGTGAAATGGAATGCACGTCCTGCCTATTATTACATGTATTATTTTCAGAGAATGCTTGGCGATAGAATGTTGAAATCCACAGTAAGCGGAAGTGCAGATGTGCTATCTTATGGCTCTTCATTTTCTTCAGGAGAAAAAGGGGTAATCCTTGTAAATAAAGGAACGACAGCACAAAATGTAAACATTACTTCGAATGCCACCTTTGGAAACCGGTTTTATTTTTACCGGTTAACCGGCGGAACAGACAATGGAGATTTCTCAAGGAAAGTTTTTGTAAATGGAAAAGGACCTGATGGAATTTCTGGTGGGCCATCATCGTATGCCACATTAAATGCTTATTCTGCAGAAGCAATAAACGGGGTAAAAGTTGCTTTGCCGGCAAGGTCGGTTGTGTATTTGGTGATAGATAAAAAGTGATATAACGGTGATGTGTAAACGTAAATGCTTACAGTAAAAGAACAAATAATGAAGATTGTTTTTTGGATAAATAATAATAAATGCATCCTTAAATATTTCTAAACAACCCGATAATATTTTTGCAATAATATTTATTCAGTATAGTAAACAAATAAATACTTCAAATTCCTTTTTTCAAATTTTAAACGCTTGTTTAATTTAATCGTAAAAATAAAAACATGATGAAAAATAAATTGCTTTTTGCCGTTACACTCTTCTTTTTTACAACCATTCATGCACAGAAATTTGAAAACCTTGCACTCACGCCGCCAATGGGCTGGAATAGCTGGAACACTTTCCAGACAAACATTAGCGAAGATTTGGTAAAACAAACCGCTGATGCGATGATTGCATCCGGAATGAAAGATGCAGGATATGAATACATTGTTTTGGACGATGGCTGGATGACGATGGAAAGAGATTCTGCTGGCAATCTGGTGCCTGATCCTAAAAAATTTCCTCATGGAATGAAAGCATTGATAGATTATGTTCATTCCAAAGGATTCAAGTTTGGATTGTACAATTGCGCCGGAACAAAAACCTGTGCTGGCTATCCGGGCACAAGAGGTTATGAATACCAGGACGCAAGATTTTATGCAAATCTTGGAATTGATTATTTAAAATTTGATTGGTGCAGTTCGGATGGATTGAATGCAAAAGAATCATACACTACGATGAGTAAAGCATTAAAAAAAGCCGGAAGGCCAATTGTTTTTAGTCTATGCGAATGGGGGCAAAATAAACCCTGGGAATGGGCAGAAAATGTGGGACAGCTTTGGCGTACAACCGGTGATATTACTGCAAAATTTGATGGTTACCTGGATCATGGAACATGGAAACAAACCGGCGTAATGCCCATTGCTGATTTGCAAAAAGGATTGAGAAAATACGCAGGTCCGGGTCATTGGAATGATCCCGACATGCTGGAAGTAGGAAATGGAATGAGTGAAAATGAAGACCGTGCGCATTTTTCATTATGGTGCATGCTGGCGGCTCCTTTGATTGCCGGAAATGATGTGAGAAAAATGTCGGAAGCAACTAAAAACATTTTAACCAATAAAGAAGTGATTGCTATAGATCAGGATAAAGAAGGCATTGAAGGTTTTATTTATAAAATACAAGACAGTGTGGAGATTTATGTAAAACCTTTGAGTGATAATAATTGGGCAATTTGTTTTTTAAACCGTTCGGGCGAACCAAAAAATATCAATTTCAACTGGCAGGATGAAATAATAAATGATACCTTATTCAATCGCACATTAGACGCAAAAAAAGTCAATTATAAACTGCGTGATCTTTGGAAAAAATCAAATATCGGCGATACAAAAAAGCCTTTGAAAGCAAGTATTCAATCGCATGATGTTTTGATGTTGAAGGCTTATGAAAAATAAAGAATATTGACAAATCGAACAACACAAATTATTGAAGCAGCAAAGAAAGGAACAACATAAAAAGAGGCTGTATATTTCAGCCTCTTAATTTGGTTTTTCAATCAGGAAGTAAATGCTATATAAAAAAGTATTGCAAACATCCTTGATGATAAAAATTTCTTGTAATAAATTAAGAGGTGATAGAATTAACAGGAATGCGGATATGGCAAATGTAAGGTTTAATAGTTCTTACAAAAGAATATTTTTTACACATTCACTTTGTTTTTTAGCACATTTTAAAAGGGATAATCAATCCCGATGGTGGCATTAAAATTTTCATAGCGCCACAAACGGTTTTCATAAGCAGTGCCAAAAAGATTTTTCAAACTAATATCCGGAAATTGCCATCCATCATTTTCCAAAATATCAGGGCGTTTAAATCTGAAAGCAACATCAAACCTGATTAAAAAATAATGAAAATCGAAGCGGAAACCAACGCCTGAAGACACTCCCAGCTGTTTGTAAAGATTTTGAAATTTAAATTGAGTAGTATCCGTTCCACCATCAGGTCTTGTATTTTTAAAGTTCCAAATGTTACCAACGTCTGTGAAAAGAGCCATATCAAAAAGCACAGAATTTGAAAAAAGTGGCGCCACATTAAAGCGATATTCCGCATTTCCTTCCAATTGAATATCTCCGGTACGGTCGTTAAACCTTATTCCTGTTGACTGATATGGAGCAAGTTGTTGACCGCCAACACCAATTCCCCTCACGGGCCAGCCGCGCATACTATTCGGTCCGCCTCCAAAATATTGCTTAAAGAAAGGAAGGGTTGTATCACTTTTTGATAACGGAATTCCTACTCCACCAAAAGCCCGGAATGCCAATGAAGATTTTGGATGATTGATCGTGTAAGTATATTCAATATCAGTCTTAATGAATTCTTTCAAATATTTATTGAAGAAATTTCCGTTCTGCGGTGTTTTATTTTTTTCTTTAAGCAGATCCCATAATAAACCCGATTCTTCAAAATTAACTTTCACATTCGTAACAAGTTTCGGATTGCGTGGATTGGCTTTTACAAGATTGTAACTTAGGCTTGAACCCATTACCAGTGCAGTGTTGAACGAATAGCGAAGAAACGGATTCTCTTGTAAAGTGCTGTCAAAACTTGCTGAACGGTTGTATAACCTTCGATAATCAAAATTAAAAAGTTTCAGACCCCACAAATGCTTTTCATTATTTGTCCAGTTGTAACCGTAGCTTGTATTGAAGATCTGCTGATCAAAAAAATCAATCCTGTTTACGAGAGAAACATTGGTATTGATAAAAGACTGGTTGGTAATAAAACTTCGTTTGTTAAACGCCTCAAGAGGAAAAATAAATTTTGGAAATAATAAAGTATTGGAATAACCGAGTTCATTTGAATTGATAAAAGTGCCATTACTATTTCTGTGAGTAGTATTAAATTCTACCCCTGCTTTTATCCCATTAGTCATGCGGATCGCAGATTTGGCAAGGTTTCTATCAGTTACTGAAAGATTAACTGAAAGCCCCAAAAGATTTCCCGATGCAGAGGTACTCAGGTTTCCGGTGGCATTATTTGCGGAATAACTCATTTCAATATTCCCTTCAAAACCATATCTTTTTAAAGGAATTAATTTCACCACCATGTTGAGAAGATTGGTATCCTTTTGTTCGATGATATCAATTGTTGGACTTTCCCAAACTCCCAGTTTATAAAGATCATTGATCGTTTTAAAATAATCTGTTTGCCTGAAAACACTATCTTTTTTTATGGAAAGATTGCGGCGAAGCAAAGAAAATTTAAAAAGCTTTTCATGATACTTTGCTATGTAACTTTTAAAAGCACGAACGTTGTAGTTGCTGTCAGTGTATTGATCACCCGGAATATAATCAGGCAAAACATAAATATTGCCGATATAATATTTTTTAAGATTGGCGCTGTCTGCTGAGTTATTTAATTGAAACGCAAGACGAATTGTCGGCTTATTTCTTTTCTCATTCGCTTCAGCCAATAAGCGCAATTGTTCGAATGGATCTTCTGAAACACTTGTCAGCGCTTCAATAGTTGTATCACCTGTCGGTCTTATTTGATCTGTGGTAAATTTATAATAGCCATTGTCTTTAAAAAGATTTACGAGCCGATTCGTTTCGTCAAGAATCCCGCTTTTAGAAAATGGCGTACCAGGTTGCAGCAAAGATTGTTTTTGGCTGGATAATGCAAGTTTTTCTAACTGCGGTTTGTTAAAAAGATAAGCAACGGTATCTATGATTGTGCGCTTTCCGGCATTTACATTATAATTAACTGTTACTCTTTTTTGATATTTTTTTTTCGTTACTGTATCAAATGAATAGGAAATTTCAGGATGATAAAATCCAAGATTCCGTAATGCAGAACGCATGTTGGAAGCAGATTGCGCAACAGCGTTTGTGTCAAATTTTGGTGGAGAAGGATAATAATGAAAAATAAAGAATTTGTCTTTTACAATCGCTTTTGCGCTGTCTTCCAACTGTGCATTAAGCCGTAATTTGATGATCACTTTTTCATCTTTTGTTATATCCGGTGATTTGAGCTTAATATTATTTTTAAAAACAAAAGGAACATTTTTTTGATATTTTTGAACAATCGTACATCCCGATAAAAAAATAATAAATAAAACCGTTGAAAAAAACAGTAAGGATATTGTAACGGAGTTAGTCCCTTTCATAATTTTTTGAAGCCATGTTAAGCAAAAAGATTGTCAAATATATTCAAAGTTTGAGCCATAAAAAATTCAGGGACGAAGAAGGAGTCTTTATTGCTGAAGGTCCAAAAATTGTTGCTGAATTTCTTTCCGCTGCAAAGTTCAAATGCAAATTAATATGTGCTGATAAATCCTGGCTCTCAGAACATCAATCCTTTTTAAAAAATATTAATCCTGAAAATATTTTTGAAACAGATGGACATTGGCTGCAAAGTGTTTCGCTTTTAAAAACACCGAATAAAGTAGTAGCTGTTTTTGAGAAGAAAAATCAAGTAGATATTCCAAATGTTTCCAATAAAATTTCTTTAATGCTTGATGATTTGCAGGATCCTGGAAATCTTGGAACACTGATCCGTATCGCTGATTGGTTTGCAGTTGAAAATATTATTTGTAGCGAAAACAGTGTTGATTGTTATAATCCCAAAGTTGTACAATCTACCATGGGAAGCCTTTCGCGTGTCAATGTTTTTTATACCGATCTCGTTTCTATTGTTGAAAAAAATAAAATTCCGGTTTATGCAACCACTTTAAACGGAACTTCTATTTATGAATTACCGAAACTAAAAGAAGGAATTATTTTAATTGGAAATGAATCAAAAGGAATTCATGACAATCTTTTAAAATTTACATCTCATCGGATTACGATTCCGAAAATTGGTCATGCAGAATCTCTAAATGCAGCGGTAGCGGGAGGAATTATTTTATCGAAAATTTTTAGTTCATAGTTATACTTTCTATTGCTTACTCACTTATCACTTTTCGTTAACTCGTCCTTTATAAATATAAATGCCATCTGCCTGAGCAGTAGGAGTGATCGTTAAATCATTGATACAAACATTAGGTGGTAATGATGCACAATAAAAAATTGAATCTGCAATATCTGTTGCCGTGAGCGGTGCAAAACCTTCATAAACTTTATCCGCTTTTTCTTCATCACCTTTAAATCTTACAACCGAAAATTCGGTTTCAACAGCACCAGGTTTGATGTTTGTCACTTTAATATGATGGCGCAACAAATCAATTCTCATTCCATGACTAATTGCTTCCACAGCACTTTTGGAAGCGCAGTAAATATTTCCTCTTTCATATACTACATCTCCTGCTGTGGAACCAATATTGATGATGTGACCGGTATTTTTTTTCATCATAAAAGGAATCACGGCTTTGCTGACATACAACAATCCATTAATGTTGGTTTGGATCATTGTATCCCAGTCTTCAATCTCTGCTTCATCAAACAAGTCGCGCCCCAAAGCAAGACCTGCACTGTTTATCAGCACGTCAACTGATTTCCATTTTTCCGGAAACTGTTCAATTGCCTGAAACACTTCCTCTTTGTTCTGAACGTCAAAGGACGCACAAAAAACTTCTGTATTATATTTTTGTTCCAGAGTTTTTTTTATTTCTTCTAATCTTTCATTTCTTCTTCCGTTGATGATCAGATCATCTCCATTCGCCGCAAATTTTTCTGCACATGCATTTCCAATTCCTGATGTGGCGCCTGTTATAAAAACAATTCGTTTCATTTAATTTGGTTTTTTACGATTGATTAAAAATAAGAATGAATTATATTCCTTTTAATGCCAATAAAATCTTTATTCCAAAACCAGTTCTTCCGGTGATTTCACAATGATGAGGCAATCAGCAATATTAGAATATAAAAATCCATTGTCTTCCATTGAATGTAAAAATGAAATTAAGGGATCATAAAATCCTGCGGTATTCAATACGAAAATTTTTTTATCATGAATGTTCAATTGATTCCATGTTGTCATTTCAAAAAATTCATCCATCGTTCCGAAGCCGCCGGGAAGCACTAATGCAGCATCGCATTTTTCATACAACATTCTTTTCCTGATATGCATATCCTCTACTTCAAACATTTCTGTAAGTCCATCATGCTGGTGTTCGGGAACCGCTAAAATGCGTGGCATAATTCCAATTACTCTTCCTTTTTTTTCCAATACTGCATTCGCTAAAGCCCCCATCAGTCCTTTGTTTCCGCCTCCATAAATCAATGTGATATTTTTTTCTGCGATCAGATATCCGACTTGTTTCGCCTGTTCACAAAACAAAGGATTGCTGCCATTTTTTGAACCGCAAAAAACAGTTAAAGATTGAATTGACATATTTTTATTTATCTTGAAAAAAAATCAAAATTAAAACATCATAAACCAAATCATTTTTAATCTTCGCAAAAAAAAATTATGTCGCCTGCAGTTCTGCTTTCTTTTATCATCGGATATTTTTTAATGCTCATTGTTATCTCTTATTTAACCTCGCGAAAATCAACGGACAATGCCACTTTTTTTATTGCCAATCGTTCTTCAAAATGGTATCTTGTTGCTTTCGGAATGATCGGAACTGCCTTAAGTGGCGTTACTTTTATTTCTGTTCCCGGAGAGGTTGGAAATGCCGCGGGATCTCAGTTTCGGTATTTTCAATTTGTTTTAGGAAATGCGGTTGGATATTTTTTGGTAGCAGGAATTTTGCTTCCATTGTATTACCGGATGCGCCTGATTTCGATTTATGAAGTGATTGAAAGAACGCTGGGGAAAGTAAGTCATAAAACTGCGGCTGCTATTTTTTTGATTTCAAGAGTGATCGGTTCCGCTTTCCGTTTATATCTTGTAGCGATCGTTTTGCAGCGGTTTATTTTTGATGAAATGGGTGTTCCTTTTTGGCTTACCATTGTCATTTGTTTATTACTGATTTGGGGTTACACTTTCAGAGGTGGTTTGAAAACTATTATTATCACGGATACTCTTCAAACCGTTTTCTTAGTTGCTTCTGTTTTCCTATCTATTTATTTTATTTGCAGCAGCCTGAATTTTAATATTCCACAAGCGTTTCATGCAATCAAGGATAGCAGTTATTCTAAAATATTTTTCACTGATAATTTTGTTACCAACAAATTTCATTTTACGAAACAATTCCTCGGAGGAATTTTTGTTACCATTGGCATGTTCGGTCTTGACCAGGACCTGATGCAAAAAAATCTGAGTTGTAAAAATTTGAAGGATGCTCAAAAAAATATGCTCAGTTTTACATTCATTTTTGTGATTATTAATTTGTTTTTTTTAAGCGTTGGCGCGTTACTTTATATTTATGCCAACCGCGAAGGAATTGCTGTTCCACTTGATGCCATAACTCATCAGCCCCGAACCGATTATCTTTTTCCTGAAATTGCTTTGAATCATTTTAAAGGAGTACCCGCGGTTGTTTTTATGCTTGGATTAACTGCTGCAACCTTTGCTACCACTGATTCAGGGCTTACTGCACTTACTACTTCTTTCTGCATTGATTTTTTAAATTTTGATAAAAAGAAAGAGCAGGCAGAAAAGAAAATGGAAAGAATAAGAACAATGGTGCACATTGCTTTTTCGTTGATTATTCTTTTTGTGGTTCTTTTATTTAACGCCGTGAATAATGCCTCAGTTGTTACCGCTATCTTTAAAGTAGCAACGTTTACTTATGGTCCACTAATTGGCTTATTTGCGTTTTCACTGTTTGCAAAAAAACGGCAGGTAATTGATAAAGCAACGCCATTCATTGTGATTCTGGCCCCGATATTGTGTTTTTTTATTGACAAATATTCAAAGGTTTTATTGGACGGATATGTGTTTGCCGATGAACTCATTATTGTAAACGGGCTCCTCACTTTTATTGGACTATGGCTGTTGTCAAAAAAGAAATCTGAAGAATTAAAATTTTCATAAATGATCGAACTGATAAATGAAAAAGCAAATGATTATGCCGCTTCTTTTTCAGAGCGCACAGATGCATTATTAAAGGAAATAGAAAGTTTTACTTTAAATCATCATGCGCATCCTAATATGCTAAGTGGCCCTTTGCAGGGAAAGCTTCTTGAAATGCTAAGCAAGATTATTCAACCGGAATTTATTTTAGAGATCGGGACATTCACAGGCTATAGTGCTTTATGCCTTGCCAAAGGATTGCAACCTGGCGGGTTTTTACATACTATTGAATTGCGTGATGAAGATGCAACTATTTCTGAAAATTATTTTGCAAAATCTTCACATTCTTCTCAAATCGTTTTGCATCGTGGAAATGCGCTGGAAATTATTCCGAAATTAGATGAAACCTGGGATTTGATTTTCATTGATGCTGATAAAACCAATTATATTAATTATTACGAATTAACTTTACCCCGCTTAAAAAAAGGCGGCGTAATCCTTGCGGATAATGTGTTGTTTCACGGCGATGTTTTGAAAGAAAATATTTCGGGAAAAAATGCAATCGCTATCAATGCATTTAACGAACATGTGGCAAAAGATGATAGAGTGCAACAGGTAATTATGACCGTGAGAGATGGATTAATGATGATCATAAAAAAATAGATCATTCAAAATTTTGAATCATAAATTGCTGGTTATAAATGAACAGAATCATTATCATTTTGTTTTTTTCTTTTGGTTGTTTTTTTGAATGCGCGGCGCAGAATATGACGGCCCAGGAATATATCCAGCAATATAAAGATCTTGCCATCAATGAAATGAAAAGAATGGGAGTCCCGGCTGCTATTACACTCGCCCAGGGTTTGCTTGAAACTGAAAATGGGAACAGTGATCTTTTAAAAGCATCCAATAACCATTTCGGAATCAAATGTAAAAGTACCTGGACAGCGGAAACAGTGAGTCATGATGACGATGCGCCTGGTGAATGTTTTAGAAAATATAAAACCGCCGAAGATTCTTACCGGGATCATTCTAATTTCTTAAGAGGAAACAGTCGCTATGATTTTTTATTCAAACTGGATCCTTCCGATTATAAAGGATGGGCCTACGGTTTGCGAAAAGCAGGTTATGCAACCAATCCACGTTATCCTGAAATTTTAATTAAGAATATTGAAGACAATAATCTTCAACAATATACTTTGGAAGGACTGAAGGAAGTTGCACGTTTTGATGCAACAAAATATTCTGATGATCCTGAAAAAAAAGATAGTGAAAATGTAAATCAAACTGCTTCTGTTGCCCCGGTTAGCTTAACCATTAATGGCGCAAAAGCTTTGTACGTCCCTAAAGGAACTTCATTGCTGGCGGTTGCTACAGAGAATCACATCAACCTCGAAAAATTATTATCGATCAATGATCTTACAAAAGATGGCCTTCTTGATAAAGGACAATATATTTTTGTAGAGAAAAAAAAGAAAGAAGGAGAAACAGATTTTTGTATCTCAAAGCCGGGAGAAACGTTGTATGATATTTCTCAGAAATATGGAGTGGTGTTACAAAATCTTTATGCTTATAATCAATTAACTCCGGACGATTTTTTAGTAGCTGGAACAAAAATATTTTTAAAACCCCAGGAGAAAAATGTTGCAAATGCAACTCGAAGAAATACTAAAGATGAAATTGAACTAAAAACTTCTTTTACTGGAAAGCCCGCTGTTCACACCGTTCAACCTAAAGAAAGTCTTTACAGTATCTCAAAAAAATATGCCGTTTCTGTTGATGACTTAAAAACATGGAACCATCTTTCAGGCAATGATATTAAAATCGGGCAGCAGCTCATCATTTCAAAATAACTTATGTCGACTTTAAAGGTTCATGATAAAGAATTTGCTCCTTATATCACTTCAAAAGAAATTGAAGAGCAGGTGAGGAGAGTAGCAGAAGAGATCAATAAAGATTATGCACAAAAAAGACCTTTATTCATCGCCATTCTCAATGGTGCTTTTGTTTTTGCTGCTGATCTGTTTAAACAAATAACTGTTGAAGCTGAAATTTGTTTTATCAAACTTGCTTCTTATAAAGGAGTAAAATCAAGTGGAAAAGTGATTACTGCAATAGGCCTTGATGTTGATTTGTACGGCCGGGATGTCATCATCATTGAAGATATTGTAGACACAGGAAAAACGCTGTCGCAATTTTTGCCGCAACTCGAACATCATCATCCTGCTACTTTAAAAATTGCCGCATTGCTTCATAAGCCTACCGCAACAACACATTCAATTAAAATAGATTATTTAGGTTTTACAATTCCTGATAAATTTGTGGTTGGATATGGACTGGATTATGATGGTCTTGGAAGAAATATAAAAGAGATTTATCAGTTGATTTAATATCTGCAAAAGTTTTTGCAGCGGTATAAACAGAAGGTTTTATCTTTCATAATATATTTCCTTGAAAAAACTTTTTACCATATTCGCTGCCCTGTTTTTCATTCAACATTGTTCCGCACAGTATTACATTCGCGGAGAAGTAAGAGATGAAAAAAACGTGCCGTTGCAAAATGTGAAAATCTATATCCCTTCCACAGGTTCACTTTATATGAGTGGAGTGTCGGGTGGCTTTGGAATTCCTTCTTCTAAAGTAACTGACTCATTAATTTTTAGCCTTGATGGATATATTTCGAAATCAGTAAAAATTAAGACAAGCGATTATCAGCATATTGTTTTACAAATAATTCCTTCCGGGTTTAATACACATAAAAGCAAATTGGTTTCTCTTACAAAAGGTTTAACCGGAAACATTCTTCCCATTGCATATTATAATGATGAGAGTTATACCAATCTTGCGGAAAATGATTTTATCAAAACAAGTAATGAAACGAGCACTGAGTTTGCAATGCGTATAGACAAAGCATCTTATAGCAATGTGCGCAGATTTATTAATCAAAATACAAAGGTTCCAAAGGATGCTGTTCGTATTGATGAGATGCTCAACTATTTTAATTTTAATTATCAGCAGCCCGAAGGCAATAATGTTTTCAGGTTTCAATCACAGGTTTCTGATTGCCCATGGAATAAGGATCACAGATTGTTGTTTTTAAATTTATCGGCCAAAAAATTGAATCTTGATAAAGTGCCTTCTTCTAATCTCGTTTTCCTGATTGACGTTTCAGGAAGCATGGATTTGCCCAATCGCTTACCGCTTTTGAAAGAAGCATTTCAACTGTTGGTAAAAAATTTAAGGGCTCGTGATACAGTTTCCATTGTTACCTATGGCGGATCTGTAGGAGTTTGGCTGCAACCGACAAGTGGCGCGTATAAAGAAAAAATTTCAAAAGCTATTGAAGAACTAACCGCTTCCGGGGATACACCCGGGGAAGCTGCAATTAAAACTGCTTACCGGATAGCAGAAAAAAATTTTATAAAAGGAGGAAACAATCGCATCATTCTTGCCACTGACGGTGATTTTAATATTGGTCAGACAAGTGAAACGGATCTGGAAGATCTGATCTCAAAGGAAAAACAATCAGGAGTTTACCTTACTTGTCTGGGAGTGGGAATGGGAAATTATAAAGATTCAAAAATTGAAGCTTTATCAAAAAAAGGAAATGGAAATTTCGCTTATATTGATGATGTAAGAGAAGCGGAAAAAGTTTTGGTAACAGAATTTACTCAGACGCTCTATTCCATTGCCAGCAACGTTTTTATCAATGCGAAGTTTGATCCTGCCTATGTACAACAATATCGCCTGATTGGATACGATAATAAAAAAAGTATTATTTCTGAAAATACAACAGAACTCGAAGGCGGCGAAATCGGATCAGCTTCAGGCAACACCATCATCTTTGAAATTGTTCCAGTATCCATGGATACTTCTAACAGTAAATCAACAAACATTGCTGATTTTTCTGTTCATTATCGTTTGCCAAATGATACTACCGAACATGTTTTGGATTATGAATGTCAACGAAATTATAAACAATTTGATTCACTCAATAAGGATCTTCGCTTTGCGACGGCTGTGGCAATGTTTGGACTAAAATTAAGAGAGTCTAAATATTTTCCAACTGATTTTGAATGGAATGTGATCAAAAAAATTGCCGCGGCTTCTGTGTCTCCGGATAATTTTTTAGAAACTGAATTTATCGGGCTAATTGATAAATCTTCAGGCATTTATACAGAAAAGAAAAAAAAGAAATTCTTGTAAAATAAAATATCGGACAAAAAGAACTTTCTTTTTGGAATCATATCTTTGGTTTAGATTTTGATGTTTTTTTCAATCAGAAAATGTCTTTCCTAAGCTGTTTCTCATTTTGAGCTGGAAATTTTGTTAAACCAAATAAAATAATATGCATATTCTTCCCTTCTTACTAAAGGAGCTTGAGCACGAAGCAACAACCACACGAAAGTTTTTAAAACTCGTTGATCCTGAAAAATTTTCGTGGAAACCACATGAAAAAAGCATGGACATGAAAAGACTTTCTGTTCACATCGCTGAATTGCCTTCATGGATTGATTTAGCTGTAAATACAAACGGAATTGACTTTGCTGCGGGATCCTATAAATCTCCGGAAGTAAATAATACTAATGAGCTGTTGGATCTTTTTGAAAAATCGCAGGAAAAAGGAATAGCCGCTTTGCAGAATATTTCAGAAGATGGTTTGCTGGAAACATGGACAATTCGCAACGGAGATAATATCTTAAATGCAATGACTAAATACGAAGCGATTCGTCATTCCTTTAGTCAGACAACACATCACCGCGCTCAGTTAGGAGTATATTTAAGATTGCTCAATATTCCGATTCCCGGAAGTTATGGCCCAAGTGCAGACGAACAGGGATTTTGATTCGATAATTTAAAAATTTTGGAAAGGTATTTCTCTAAAGAATATTTCAAGGAATGTTTTTTGATTTTATTGGGTATAATTTTTCACAGTAAACAAAGTTTTATTGGTAATTTTTGTTTTATGGTAATTGCAGAAAAACGCCGCCATCTGTTTCTGTAAGAGGATAAGTTTTAATACTTTCTTTTGCAGGACCGGCTTTTACATTTCCGTTGTTTACATCAAACTGCGAACCATGCCACGGACACTGAACCGTATCGCAAATCATTGCTCCGCCTGCAAGAGAGCCTCCTTTGTGCGTACAATGATCATCAAAAGCCACATATCCTTTTTCAGTTTTTCCAAGTACAATTCTTTTGTGCCCGACATGCAATAATTTCATTTGATTTAATTTCAGTTCATTTGTAGTTGCTACTTTTATTTTTCCGGCATTCTCATCCAAATATTCTTCTTTCCATTTTCCTGCTTCCGCATAACGTGGATCGACACCAATTTGATTTCGGTAAACCAGCGTTCCACCAAGGTATCCTGCAATAAAAATCAATATCACTCCAACTGCTTCTATAATCAGGATCAAAGTTGTATCTGCTTTTTCATTCCCTCGAAGGAGCCATGCAATAAAAAACAATACAAGATGTGAAACGTTTACCAGTGCATGTTTTAGCCCTCGTTTCTTTGCAGAACTATTTGGAGGCACTGTAAAAAGATAATCAATAAAACCCGGGATCGCTGCCAGTAAACCAGTTACAATTCCCGCAATCTCCAGGTAAAAGCCTGTTTGCCATAAACTATTATTTTCAGAAAATTTTCCGATAACATCTGCCACAAAAGTTCCGATCAAAAAAGCGATTGGAAAGCTAACGAGTATCGGGTGAATGGGATGACTTTTGAAACTTGCTTTGCTTCGCATAAAAAATGATTTATTTTTTTAATGCGCAAGAATCTTACCTGAAATTTAAGAAAATGAGGCGGCACAACAATTGCATTTGTCGGATAAAATAACATCAAACAGAAAATATGAAATCTCTTGTACAAAAACTTATAAAATTGCTAACCGAAAGAAAACTAACTGTTTCATTTGCTGAAAGTGTTACATGTGGATTGGCGTCTCATCAATTAAATATTACTGAAGGAACCTCCGAAATTTTTATGGGAAGCATCATTTGTTACAACGAAAAGGTAAAAATGAATTTGCTGAAAGTAAACTCTTCCCTTATAAAAAAATATACTGCTGAATCGCAGGAAGTTACTGACGCACTTGCTAAAAATCTTCCCCAATTAATTGATGCCGATATTTATGTAGCCATTACGGGCCTGGATGCAGATGGCGGCAGTGAAACACCTGAAAAGCCTGTTGGCACTGTTTTTTTCTCATTACTTCACGGCGGGAAATTAACAAGGAACAGAAAAAAATTTGATGGGTCTCCGTTGGATATTAAGAAACAGGCATGTGAGGAAGTGTATCACATGATCATTAATGAATTAGAAAAATAAACGTCAGCTTTTTTGTAATCAGCTTCGTAAGCAAAAGAAAGTTATCGGCTTTCAGGCAATATATTTGCATTCATGAGCAAAGCCAGTTCTGAAGAGCAAAATTTATTTAAAGAAGCTGCTGTATCCACATGGGTGGAAGTGATTTTGCCATTGGCTATTCCTAAAACTTACACTTATTCTGTTCCCGAAAAGTTGATAAAAAAAGTTCAGATTGGTTGTCGTGCAGAAGTTGTTTTTGGAAAAAATAAAAAATATTCCGGAATCATAAGGTCGGTTAGTAAGGTAAAGCCTTCCTATGAGACAAAAGAAATTTTGAGTGTAATAGACGACGAGCCTGTGATCTATGAAAAGCAATTGCAATTCTGGAAATGGATCAGCGCATATTATATGTGCAGCGAGGGTGAAGTGATGTCGGCTGCTTTGCCGACTCATCTGAAGTTAAGCAGTGAAACAATCTTAATTTATAATGATGAATACGGTGAAGATTTTTCTGATCTTAATGATGAAGAATATTTAGTGGCTGAAGCGCTGTTGCTTAAAAAAGAACTGAAGATGACAGAAGTGCAGCAGATCGCAAACATCGTTCATGTTTATCCGTTGATAAAAAGATTAATTGATAAAAGAGTTTGTTTTGTCTGGGAATCTTTGACAGATAAATTCAAAGAAAAAAAAGAAAACTTTCTTGTTTTAAATCCCGAATATTCATCTGATGAGAAACTAAGCAAAGCAATGGATGAAATGGGAAGAGCGCCAAAACAATTGGAATTGCTACTAAGTTTTTTGCATCTTTCAAGAACAAATGGTGAAGTTTCCCAGCCGGAACTTTTAAAAAAATCCGGCGCTAATGCCGCTCAGTTGAAGGGTTTGATTGATAAAAGTATTCTTTTTGTGCAGCGAAAAAGTATCGATCGACTTCCATCTCTTCCCAAAAAAATGAACGTGAATTTTGAATTGAATGATTCACAAAAAAAAGCTTTGGAGGAAATTGATGAAGCGTTTCGAACCAAAGATGTTTGTTTGATCCATGGAGTCACAAGCAGTGGAAAAACTCAATTGTATATTAAGCAAATTGAAAAATTCGTTGCAGAAGGAAAACAGGTTTTATATCTTCTTCCTGAAATAACTCTTACAGCCCAGATTATCAGGCGACTGCAACTTTATTTTGGGGGAAACATTGCCATCTATCATTCTAAATTTAATAATAATGAAAGAATAGAAATCTGGAACAAAATAAAATCAGGGGAATTAAAAATAATTCTTGGTGCAAGAAGTGCTTTGTTTCTTCCTTTTAAAAACCTGGGTTTGATTGTCATTGATGAAGAACATGATCCGTCTTTTAAACAGCAGGATCCTGCACCGCGCTATAATGCCCGGGATGCAGCTGTTTTTTATGCTTCTCTTTTTTATGCAAAAGTTTTAATGGGAAGCGCCACGCCGTCACTGGAAAGTTATTATAATGCGCTGAAAAATAAATATGGGTTAGTGATATTAAAAGAAAGATTTGGAGGGACTCAATTACCGGAAATAAAAATTATTGATACAAAAACAGTTGCTGCTTCAAAGAAGGGAAAGGTGATGATCTCGCCACAGTTAAAGGCTGAAATTGAAAGCACTTTGAAAAATGATAAACAGGTTATACTGTTTCAAAACCGCCGTGGATATGCACCTTTTTTAATTTGCGGAACATGTGGCTTTCTTCCTCAATGTAATAATTGTTCTGTCACCTTAACATTGCATAAATATTCCAACAAGCTTCATTGTCATTATTGTGGAAACACTTATCCACGGCTTGTTTCATGCCCTGCCTGTGGAAGTGTGAACTGGATGGAAAAAAATTTTGGTACAGAAAAGATCGAAGAAGAACTAACAGAAGATTTTCCTGAAAACAGGATAGCAAGAATGGATGTGGATGCGGTGAAAGGAAAAAATGCTCATGATACGTTGATCAAATTATTCGAACAACACAGGATCGATATTCTAGCTGGAACACAAATGGTGGTAAAAGGTTTAGACTTTGAAAATGTAAGCTTAGTTGGTGTGTTAGATGCAGATGGACTATTATCTTTTGCTGATTTTCGCGTGAATGAAAGAGCGTTTCAATTAATGGAACAGGTAAGCGGGAGAGCAGGCCGGAAATCAGATCGTGGATTGGTTCTCATCCAGGCAGCAAAGATCAATCACCCGGTTTTATTGTTTGTGCAGGAACATGATTATGAAAAATTTTACGAGTATGAAATCGCGATGCGAAAACAATTTTTTTATCCGCCTTTCAGCAGGCTTATCAGTATTACTTTGAAGCATAAATTAAAGGAAGTTGTCAGCGATGCCGCTGATACACTTGCTAATTTTTTAGAAAAAGATTTTCCGCATTTAGTTGGACCAGCAGCGCCGGTTGTGAATCGGGTAAGAAATATGTACCTGATGGAAATCTTAATTAAACTATCAAAAGATGCTTCGCACCTGCAAATTCAAAAGAAAGTAATCTATAACAATATTGATCTTTTAAAGTCTGAGAAGAAATTCAGAAGCGTTGTTGTAGTTGCAGATGTAGATCCTTATTGAAAGCACTTCAAAAAAAAGCTGTATTAAAATCAAAGCCCGAAAAAATATTTTCTATTGAAGAAGTCACAGCTTATAGTAAAAAAATGATAAGGAAATGGGCGGCAGAAAAATAAGTGTAAAACAAACTGTTTCTAATAATCTAATAATATTGCTGCAGTTTATAAATATGTTTCTTATAAAAAGAAATATACAATTGTATTTATTGAATCTGAAAATGAAATTACAATCTGTGAATTTATTTCATCTAAATTAATTCACTGGTAAACTAACTCTGTTCTCTTGCCATATTCATCATATCTGAATATGTGAAATAATGAACGCCGCTATCTTTTTGTTTGCTTTCATACACCATGGCTTTGGCAACATTATTAGCCCCGATGCCCCGATATTTAGTAAGTGGTCCTAGAAATAAAAACGATAACAGGTCCATAATTGTCTGAACAACACTTTCTCCAAAACGGTTTTCATTCCTGGTTCCATTTAAAATTGATGGTTGAAAAATTGCAAGAGAATTGAATGGAAGCTGTTTCAAAGCGTTTTCTGTTTTGCCTTTTAATCTCAGATAGAAATTGGAAGATTTTTCATTGGCACCAACTGCCGACACAATTAAGAATTTTTTAAAACCTTTTGTAATGCCTATTCTTGCTGCATTTACAGGAATGTCAAAATCAATTTTTTCGTAGAGGACTTTATCTCCTTTTACTTTTTTTTGAGTAGTTCCAATGCAACAAAAAATCACATCACCTTCACCAATTTTTTTTGAATAATCATCCGGATCATTAAAGTTTACAATTTCCTGTTGCAATTTTTGATGGTGAATGTTTACGTTTCTCCTGGTTAAAATTCTGACTGTTTTAAAATTCTTATCTTTTAATAATTCTTCTACTACCAAATTTCCTGTTAACCCTGTAGCACCAATAACAACTGCGGTTAGTTCATTCATATTTTGGTATTTTGCCGGTAATTTTAATGTATGCAAGTTCAACAAAATTATTCACTTAAGAAATATAATACTTTCGGCATCGACGCTACAGCCAGATATTTTTCCATCTTTCACTCAACCGAAGAATTAAAAGAAATTCTTGAAAGTACACAAGCCGCATCAAAAATGATCCTTGGTGGGGGAAGTAATATTCTCTTTACTACAAATTATGATGGCCTTGTTTTAAAAAACGAAATTGATGGAATTAATACTGTACATGAAGATGATGAATTTGTTTTTATTAATGTTGGTGCTGGTGTAAAGTGGCATTCTTTTGTGATGTATTGCGTCAACAAAAATCTTGGAGGAGTTGAAAATCTTTCTTTGATCCCGGGAAATGTGGGTGCTTCTCCAATGCAAAATATTGGCGCATACGGGGTTGAAATAAAAGATGTTTTTTATGAGCTAAATGCGCTTCATTTAAATGACAGATTGATTCAAAAATTTTCATCTTTCGAATGCGGATTTGGTTATCGTGAAAGTGTTTTCAAAAAAAAATATAAAGATCAATTCGCCATTTTGAATGTTACTTTTCGATTAAGAAAAAATCCTGTTTTTAATATTTCATATGGAGCTATTGAAACAGAATTGAAAAAGATGCATATCGATACTTTAACCGTGAAAGCCATATCTGATGCGGTTATTCAAATCCGAACTGCCAAATTACCTGATCCTGCATTGGTTGGAAACGCCGGAAGTTTTTTTAAGAACCCGGTGATTACAAAACATGAATTTCTGCGGCGACAGCTACAGGTATCAGATATACCTTTTTATAAAATTGATGAAGAAAGTATTAAAATCCCTGCTGGTTGGCTGATTGAGCAATGTGGCTGGAAAGGATTTAGAAACGGGGATGCCGGATGCTATGAAAAGCAGGCATTGGTATTAGTAAATTATGGCAATGCTACAGGAAAAGAAATTTATGATTTGAGCGAGGATATCAAACTTTCGGTAAAAGAGAGATTTGATATTGAGCTTGAAAGAGAGGTCAATATTTTATAAATGCAATTTATGCTTTGTTACTTTTCGGGATCATTATTAACAGACCTGCAAATACAACTGGTCATGAAATTTTGTTATCACTCTCCATCATTGTATTGAAGCGTTTTTCTATGATTTTAGTTTACTACTTCGGTGCTGTATAAGTGAAAAATGGATACTGTAACACGGAGAGGATGAATGTTGTACCAGGGAAGATGAATACTGTATCTGAGCAGGATAGATCGCGTATCCGGGAAGGATGAATACTGTATCTGAGCAGGATGAATGCTGTATCTGAGAAGGAGGAGTAGTGTATCAGCGAAGGATGAATGAAGGGTCAGCGAAGGATGAATACGGTATCAGCGAAGGATGAGCGAAAGATGAACGAAGGATGAGCGAAGGATGAAGTCCTTTCGGCAGTCAATTTATAGTAGTGTGAATGCTTTAAAGATATTCATGGTAATACTGATCTGCTTCACTGTTTTTTGTGTTCTTTTTAATTGATAAAAGTAGACAAAATTCCCGGTATTTTAATCTATTCCTCTTTGTTTCTTACAGTAAAACCTATAAATAACTTACTCCCCAATGTGAATCAATCGCATTTATCTTTTATTGCTTTCATGGCTGCTTTATTCAATTTCAATTTCCGGCAACCTTTCCAATAAATAATCCGATTTGTCGATAATATGGGAAGGAAGACTAAAAGAAATATTCTCTTATTTTTTATTGCAATCGTTGTTATTGCGGGAACAATTGGCTTTATGATCTGGAATGAACCGCATCGCGATATCAAAGATGCAACTGCTTTGAAAACCACTGCTGAAGGGCTCTACAGTAATCTTACGAAAGACAGTGTCAAAATGAAATCGAAATTTATCAACCAGGTTGTTGAGGTTGCCGGGGAAGTAAAAAATGTTTTAAAAAATCAAAAAGGGCAACAAATCATTCTTTTAAACACAAATGTCGAAGGAGGTTCTGTCAATTGCACCATGGAAGAGAAAAACAATCATGTGAAAGCCGGTGATACCATTTCAATTAAAGGCATTTGCAGTGGTTACATCGGTGGCGATCCTGATATTGATTTGCCCGGCGATGTTTTTTTGACAAGATGCTACACTTCAACTTAAAAATATAATTCGTATGATGATGAAAAATGTGATCCTTTTTTTAACACTAATTGCATTTGCAAACAGACAGGCAGATGGACAGGTTTATTATACAAAAAACGGGAACGTTTCTTTTTTCTCCAAAACGGTTCTCGAAAACATTGATGCAGAAAATAACCAGGTGATCAGTGTTTTGAACATTCAAACAGGAACACTGCAATTCAGTCTTTTGAATAATGCCTTTCATTTTCCCAAAGCAAAGATGGAAACCGACTTTAATGAAGACTATATGGAAAGTGATAAATATCCCAGGTCAACTTTTAAGGGAACAATTACCAATCCCGACGATATAAATTTTACCAAAGATGGAAGCTACCCTGTGAAAGTAAATGGGGATCTGACAATCCATGGCGTAACAAAAAATATTTCAGCTCCCGGAACAATAGCAATAAAAGACGGAAATATTTCAGCCACTTCCACTTTTAAAGTTTTGGTGAGCGATTACAAAATAAAGATTCCTTCAATTGTTGCAAATAAAATAGGAGAAAGTATTGAAGTCAAAGTATCCTGCAATTATCAAAAAAAATAAACCACTTAATTCTCTTTTTATGCCCATTAAATTATTATTCTCAGTTATTTTATTTTTTACTTTTTCTGAAAATATTTTTTCACAGGATTCAACCGATCTGATGAATCAGCTGGTCAATCAGAGCGAGAAAAATAAAATTCATTATGCTGAAAACACTTTCAAATATACGCGTGTTGTTGACGGACATTCGGTTGAAAACCTGCATAAAAAAGTTTTGGATGTAAGAATATCACATCGCTTTGATCCCATAAACAGTGGCATTTACAACTTCTTTGGATTGGATGTGGCGGTGATGAGATTGGGATTTGACTATGGCATCAGCGATAATTTTATGATTGGCGTTGGGCACAGTGTCTATCAGAAAACTTACGATGGGTTTTTCAAATGGAGAATATTAAGACAATCGACCGGCGCGGTAAACATGCCGATCACTTTATCCTTTGTTCCGACAATTGCCATCAATACTTTAAGACAATTTGATTCCGGGAAAACAACTTTTGGGGATCGTGTATCATCCGTTTTTCAATTGCTGATTGCACGAAAGTTTTCTGAAACTTTTTCTTTGCAGCTTATGCCAACATTTATTCATGCTGATAATATTTCTTTCGATCATATTAAGCAAAACATAATAGCTATCGGTATTGCAGGCACACAAAAAGTTTCAAAGCGAATGAATGTAAACGTGGAATATTATTATCAATTGCCGGAAGATCAGGCGCCGGGTGCACATAATGTTTTGTCTTTAGGCATTGATCTTGGCACCGGCGGCCATGTTTTTCAATTACATTTTACCAATTCTCTTGGTATGACTGAGAAGTCTTTCATTTCAGAAACACCGGGGCAATGGAGTGATGGTGACATCATGTTTGGGTTCAATATTTCAAGGGTTTTTCAATTGGGAGAAAAAAGGAAAAGGTATTAAGGATTAAGAATTAAGAATTAAGAATTAGGAATTAAGAATTAAGAATTAAGAATTAGGAATTAAGAATTAAGAATTAGGAATTAAGAATTAGGAATTTTATTACGATCGTCGTATCTGGTTTTACAAAAATAATTTTTGAATGGAAAAAGTGTCATCCGGGATGGGTAAAAACAGTATCACTTCTTCATACCAGGTAAGTGATCTCACAGCGCAGGAAATCAGCACGGGTACTGTTTTGCCAGATTTCAACGGCGAAAGTTACTTATCTGAAATTTTTAATTTTCGAAAAACATCAACTGTATCGTTCGTCTCAGTGCCATTGGAGTTTCGTATTAACAGGATAATAAAAAGGTTGATAGATATTTTTATTGCAACGGCTTTTATCGCTGGTATTCTCTCATGGCTCGCACCGATCATTGCTATTTTAATAAAAGCAGATTCTAAAGGACCCGTATTTTTTTTACAAAAAAGAAATAAAAAAAACAGCAGAATTTTTACGTGCATAAAATTCCGTTCGATGATTGTGAATCCTGAAGCGGATTTGGTGCAGGCAAAAGAAGATGATAATCGCATTACGAGTTTTGGGAAATTCTTAAGAAAATATCATCTTGATGAACTTCCCCAATTTATAAATGTATTGTTTGGAGACATGTCCGTTATTGGTCCCCGTCCTCATATGATAAGTGACAATTTAAAATACCAGGAACTTATCAGTCACTATTCCTGCCGCTGTGCTGTAAAACCAGGAATTACAGGACTGGCACAGGTTTCCGGTTATGATGGCCCAGTTACTGATATTGAGAAAATGAAAATCCGGGTACAGATGGATAACTTTTATATAAGACATTGGTCTTTAAAGCTGGACATGATGATCTTGTTTAAAACGGGATTAAAGACAATTCACTGAATGTTTTTCCTCAATAGATTAATAACTATATTTTTTTATCTTGAAAAAAATTGTAAAAAATATTTTCATTATTCTCAATTCAAGAGAAAAGAGTAAAGTAATCAAGCTTATTGTTCTTGATATTTTAGTGAGCATATTGGATATTGGCTTCCTGGCGTTTTTGTTATTTGTGATCAGATTTTATACGCAGCAACATCTGGTATCCTCATCTTATTTGCCAACTAATTTCATTAATAAAAATCCTCTTTCGCTTGTCATCATTTTTTTCATCTTATTCAGTCTTAAAAATTTTTTGGGATTCAGGGTTTTGCAAAGCCAGATAAAATTTGTTTACCAGGTTTCAACAAGGCTTTCGCAAAAAAATCTACTCCATTACTTAAATGGGAGTTTTGATGATTATGTAAATATTGATTCCTCTGTCCATCTTCAGAAAATCAGCCAGCAGCCAATTGAATTTGGCCATTATGTATTAACCGGATTTCAGCAAATCATTAGCCAGGGAATGTTAATCTTACTGACCATTACCGCGGTATTAATCTATCAACCGGTTTTATTTGTATTACTGCTTGTAATTTTAACGCCTGCGATTACTATTGCGGCTTTCTTAATGAAAAGGAAACTCAATTCCATTCGCAGAACTACTAAATCTTTAAGTGAAAAATCCATTCAATATTTAAAAGAATCGTTATCTGCATTTGTTGAGAGCAATTTGTATGATAGTAAAGCTTTTTTTTCAAACAGGTATCATGCCGCTCAGTCAAAATTTAATAATGTTCTTTCGGATCAGCTGGTAATTCAGAATATGCCTTCGAGGCTGATTGAAATATTTGCTATTTTAGGACTGGTAGTTTTGATCCTTATTAATTCGTTTACAGCCAACACAAATTCGATTTCAATAATAACGTTAGGAGCCTTTACGGCAGCGGCTTATAAAATTATTCCGGGCATTGTAAAAATTCTGAACAGCAGCGGACAGATAAAAACCTATGACTTCACTATTGAAGATTTGCTGCAAAATAATCCGGCTGTTTTAAAGAAAAGAAGTGAAAATAATTCTGAACTCCAGTCAATTGCTTTTAAAAACGTGTCGTTCAGTTTTAAAAATGAAACTGTTTTGCATCATTTTTCATTTACTATTTCAAAGGGCGATTTTACCGGTCTGTCGGGCATATCCGGGAAAGGTAAAACTACAATTATGAATTTGTTGTTAGGCTTTTTAAATCCATTGGAAGGTTCGATTTTTCTAAACGGAATTTACACAAGAGGTGAGGAGCGGCAACAGTTCTGGAACCAAATCTCTTATTTAAAACAGCAACCATTACTTATTTATGATTCGATCTTAAAAAATATTACGCTCAATGAAGATGAGTGCGATTTTCAAAAGCTTGAGGAAGTAATCCGGGTAACAGGATTAAAAGAACTGATTGCCAGCTATGCTGAGGGGTATAACAGAATCATTACGGAAAACGGTAAAAATCTAAGTGGCGGCCAGCGACAGCGGATCGCAATTGCAAGAGCGCTTTATAAAGAATCAGACCTGATCATTCTTGACGAGCCATTTAGTGAATTAGACTGGCCATCAGAAGAAAACTTACTCAATTATTTTTCTGAATTAGCCAACTCAGGAAAAATTATCATCCTCATCACACACAATAAAGAAAGCCTTTTATTCTGCAATAAAATTATTTCATTAGATGAAAAAAGATCCGCCTTCGTTGGTGATATTAACTCCCGGCTTTCCTGAAAATGAGCGTGATACTTCATGTCTTCCTTTTCTTCAAAGTTTGATCAGGACAATCAACAAAGATTTTTCTTTTATCAAAATCATTGTTGTGACTTTTCAATATCCTTTTACAACTACTGAATATCAATGGAATGGCAACCGTGTTTTCCCATTTGGAGGAAGGAACAAGGGAAAATTATCCAGACGGCTTTTATGGTTCAGGGTGTGGAGAAAATTGAAGAAGATAAGAAATGAAAATAATTTGATTGGGTTATTTTCACTATGGTTGGGAGAATGCGCTTTGACTGGTCATGATTTTGGAAATATATTTGGAATTCCGCATTACTGCTGGATAGCAGGGCAGGATGCCAAACCTGGAAATAAGTTTGTTACAAAAATAAATCCCGGCTCTCATGAGTTAATTGCGATATCAGATTTTATTGCAGATGAGTTTTTTAAAAATTATTTAGTTCGTCCTGATCACGTTATTCCCAATGGGATTGAACGCGAATTATTTGAAAGTATTTCTTATCAAAGAACGATTGATGTTTTGGGCGCCGGCTCTTTGATTCCACTAAAGCAATATGATATTTTTATCGATTGCATTACTCAAATAAAAAAATGCTTCCCACGTATTTGTTCAATTGTCGCCGGCAAAGGTGATGAGGCACGGAACCTGGAAATGAAGATCATGGAATATGGTCTTGAAAATAATATTTTCTTAAACGGGGAAATGGAACATCAAAACCTTTTGCTTTTAATGCAACAATCAAAGATTTTTTTGCATCCTTCTTCTTACGAAGGTTTCAGTATGGTTTGCCTTGAAGCATTGTATGCCGGTTGCCATGTCATTAGTTTTTGTAAACCGATGAATAAAGATTTTGAGAACTGGCATATTGTAAAAACGAAAGAAGCGATGATCGAAAAAACGCTTCAAATCCTTTCTTCTCCTGCTTTTGAATATAAGTCAGTAATGCCTTATTCGATAAATGAAACTGCAAAAGCGGTCTTGCAGCTTTTTGTTTAGATTATAAGGAATGAAAAAAATAAAATCAAAGACGTCTGCAACGAATTATTGAATCATACTGTCAGATACAAGATTTCAATTAAAAGATAGATTATGAAAAAGAGTTTATTTTTAATTCTAGGAAGCATACTTGTTTGCATTTCGTGCAGAAAAAATAATCCAGAATCAAACAATAATTTGTATTTAAATACTACTCCTGGTAGCACCTGGCAATATCAACTCGCTGACACTACGAATGGAGTAGGAGTTGATACGTTAGTAACATTTACTTCCTCTGCGCCCGACACTATAATGGTGGGAAAAGTTATCATATATATACGAACTCATTATCTTCACTCAATGATTATGTGAGAGTGGATAAAAACAATTATTATTCATTGGGCTATAGTTTGACTTTGCCTTTGCCAGGCATTATTCAAATATCACAGCCTAAAGATGTTCTTTATTTAAAAAGTGATTTAAACATTGGTGATTCATTTATAAAGTATGACACAGCATATTCTAAAAGCGATTTGAATCCGGAGGTGTCCATTATTCCAATAAAAACCATCTACACAATTATTGAAAAAAATATCAATAAAACTGTAAAAAATATCAATTATTCTGACGTTATACACATTTCTTCATCATCTTCATCCGATTTTTTTGCTCCGAATTCATTTGTGAATACTGGTGATTTTTATTATGCAAAAAAAATTGGACTAATAGAAAGTTACACGATTTTTCATATTGATTACACCTTAAGTTTTGATCAACATTTTCATACAACATTGGTAAGTTATGACATTAAGTAATGAGCTGGAACGCAAAAAAGTAGCGGGAAAATCCCTTTTTTGTTTATTGCTCTTTCTTAAACTTCATTCCGCATTTTTAATAACATCCTCCCTGCATCGTAAGAAGCATTCCATTAATTTTATAAGAATAAGATACAGTGCCACTTTCACCATAAATAAGAAAGAGTGTAGAATCGGTTAGTATTTTGTATTTGGAAGCATTTCCGCTTCCTCTGGAAATATTACTTTCATACTATCGCCCGGTTCAAATTTTATGTAATAATTCTCCACTGCCCTCCCGGATCCACAAGTGTTTCAATAAGTGTCCATTGCCTAGTCAGAATTGTATTTACGACAATCGGTGTTTTTCCGCATGAAAAGGAAATAAGGCAAATTAATAATACTATGAGCCATATCTTTTTCATTATAATTAATTTATCCTATGACAAGATTTATTTGAGAAACGTTGCAGTGGCACACTACTACTTAGTAAA